>Ga0210059_1001755_pt1 | contig 33159 bp, 19 predicted proteins | sample Ectturendosymbi2_FD_188042 | JGI IMG/M metagenome (GOLD analysis project Ga0210059, IMG submission 188042) | Ecteinascidia turbinata endosymbiont from Florida, USA - Sample 2 (SPAdes) (version 2) | ecosystem: Host-associated > Tunicates > Ascidians > Unclassified | place: Key West, Florida... | reverse complement strand
TTGCTGATAGATTCCTTGCTTACACCCATCGTGGAAAGTACATACTTGAATAGAGATATGTGCAAGTTTGAATCATCGCAAAAAGACGAAAGCAGATGGCAGTCGACTGATTCCTCGAAAGCATACTGAAACACTAGTGCTTTTAAGTATTTCGTGGCAACGTGACACGATTACTGCTGAATCACCAACTGCTTGAGTGATCAAATGAGTTCTCGGGAAAGTGAGCAAAGCACGCTCGTAGTTGCTTTGTTCGTAAGTAAGCTCCCAGGTAAAAGTGTATTCGCGAAGCACCCGCCTTAGGTTTGGGAGTTGTTATAACACCTGCATTGGTTGGATGATGCATGGTTGAATTTAAATCACGTCTGGTGTTTTGAAATGGTACAACGTGCTGGTTTTAACGTAGTTTTGCGATCCATATTGCAGTAAAAACGACATCAAACTGCTGTGTGACTGTGGAGTGTAGCAGAGGTGAGCACGGATCACGACTGAAGCCAATTTTGGCCGGATCAGGACTGGATCGGACTGCAATTTTTATGAAAATAGGCGGATCAGGACTGGATCGGACTGCAATTTTTATGAAAATAGGCGGATCAGGACTGGATCGGACTGAGAAAATTTTTGTTGTTTTAATGTGATTATTCTGAAAATATCAAAAATTTCAGTTGTGATCCCATTTCACAGGTTTGCTAAATGGTAGTGTACATTTTGCTTTAATGGGACTATTTTGCAGTACAAACACCTTTGTTCATATATAAGGTTGAGTTTTAGTAGCAACGTGAACATAGTTGAGTTGCTAATGTCTGTGCCTGCTGTGCGATTGCTCGCTGTTTCTGCTCTCACCATTTTCTTTGGCTTAGCTTGTAGAGGTTACACCTGTGGTAGGAGGGCTTTTAATGTACTTTTTCAAAAAGTTTAAGGTATATGTTTAAGTTTCGGTTTAGGGTTTAGGTCAGTGGTTTTTAACCTTGTTTACATATCTTACCTTTTTATCAAACAAATTTACCAGATTTACCCCCAATTCACTCAATGGTGCTCACTTATTGAAATACGAAATTAATGAACTCTTACAGTTTAGAATGATTTATTAATATTGATCTTGGCTGCAATTTATGGTTCAATAAATTTACTCCATGGGAAGATGAAATTTGCCCCCAGGAGTAAATTTATCCCAGGTTAAGAACCACTGGTTAGATTTACGGATTAGGTTTCGGGTTTAGGTTTTAGGTTCAACTTTTAGGTTTAGGTTTTGGGTTTAGGTTTAAATTTTGGGTTTAGGTTTAAATTTTGGGTTTAGGTTTAAGTTTTGGGTTCAGCTTCTGGGCTTGCGTTTAGGGTTTTAGGTCATGTAACAAGGACCTTACACTAATCTAAGTGTATCGTCCTTGTCACTTGACCAATCCAAGCAATCGGATTCTCCTTATGGCAAAATAACTGCAACAGTGCTTTTCCCTCCAATGCCAAACAAGCACTTCCTTGTTAAATTTTGGAAATGCCAAAAGGCTGTGTCTATTTTGCCTCATGAGGCAAAAGCACTGCTGGAACTATTTTTCCTTCAACCAATCATTTCTGGCTAAAGGCAAAATAGCTCCAGTAGTTATTTTGTCCCACAAGGCAAAATAAAAACATATGATGTTACACTGACGGTTCAGGACTGGATCGGATCGATAATTTTCAAAAATTTTGTGGATCAGGGCTGGATAGGATTCAATTTTGCCAGGACTGAACTCGGACTGAAAAATTTCACAGTCCGGTCATCTCCGCCACTGAACACACGTTGTACTTTAGCTGCTCGAAAATTCCCATAAAGGCTTTGAGTCATAAGAGCTTTTGGGAAAGTAGATATCACGTGCCAGTATTTTTGCAGTGGAATGCAATAGCGCGTTAACGTCACGCACCAAAGTTTGGTCATTCTTGTTAAGCCCAAATATATCATTGTCACGCACGATATCTCGTCGACAACTGCCACGTTTTCCAGTCTGGAATATTTTTAGGTGTTGGAAAGATTCTTCCACATGGGATTAATGATTGAACTAACTAGCAGATAAGGATGATTATGCCATGGATGGATACAACGTATGGTACTGCAGTATGATAGCTTGTGAATGTGATAAAAAATTCTAGCAGAATTTTGCAATTTGTCTAGCTTGAAAGGTCTGTTTAGACTTCTTGGCAACTCGTCTGTTTGTCAATTTCAGGGCAGGCCTATTCCTTCCTAAACATGCCATTATAACCTTATAAGTGTACAATATAAAAGAGGCAATTTAACTGTGTACAAGGTTGTATGAAATGTTTTCAATGTATGGTGCTTTACTTATGCAGGTTAATTGTCATTGTGCCCAAAGAAAGTGTTCTGGTGTTTAGACTAGTGTACAATTCGCACTTCCACTCTTCCCCAGTGATATGTCATTGACGCCATCATCATTTGGAGATGGTGGTGAGAGAAGGTCGCACACCAAGTTTGGTGATGACGTCACTACTACGTTAGGAGATACAGCCTGAGCCTGTCAAAGTTGACGATCTATACCAGACTAAGTAAATGCATTCATCATTTTAGCTTGCTTATATGGCATCATACCACTGATAACATCCATGTTGAATATCCAAGCAAGCAGAACGTTTTTCAAATGAATCATGAATTATCATCTCCAGCATGTTTGTTTAATGGATTGTGGTGCCTGAATTTGAAAAAGGTTCTGCTTGCCTAGATATTTCACGTGGATGTTATCGGTGGTATGCCGTATACGCAAGCAAAACATGAATCTTGACTGCCGTTAGATATGTATATTTTGTAAGCCGTCAACTTTGACAAGCTGTTTGTTATTTATCTCATGACATAGTATTAGCAGTGACATCATCACCAAAATTGGTGTACGACCTTCTCTCACCACCATCTTCAATCACTCGGGAAGATGTGGAGGGAAAATTGTTCACTAGACCCCAAAACTTGACTTTTAGTGAGAACAACATGTGATTGACGAAGTATGAACAAGAGTCAGAGTTTAAATTTTAAATAAGCTCCAGTAACTTTAGTCAGGATCAGGAGTCAAAAATGTGACTCAGACCACTTTAAACTTGACACTTCTATTGCAATTTTTTTGCATCAACAGATTTATGCTAAGAGAGAGTAACGCAACTGAAATAATAATCCAGAAATAATATTCTAGATAAACTACTTTCTTAAAAACACATTTCCACAGTGCATGTATTTAACATGTAAAACTGTAATTTTGAAAATTTGATCTGTTACTCTTAATGTAGTATCATATTCATGTTGAAGTAAAAATCAGTTTTACTAGTGTCGTTGAATTAAATTTGCAAAATAAATACCAAATGATACACTTTTAGCATGCTAGTAAGTAAATATTTGGTAACCTTTGAGCTAAGCATAGTTACCCATTAGGTCCATCAAAACAGAGTAGGTAAAAAGTATTTAGGATACAAGATTTTAAAATAAGCATGATTATTCCATTTTAACTGAGGCTCCTAAAAGACTTTAAAGCAGAAGCTGATTTTCATTTTAAACCCACATTCACAAATCTTGAATGTGAAACCATAAGTCAAAAGTTTTAAACCTAATCTGTAAAAATATTAAATGATATGCTCACTAAACAGCAATACTATTGTTGCGATCGGAAATCCTGAGCGGCATGTGTGCAAAGCTTCGCACCGCGGCAGCAAGCAACAATAGAGATCACCCGACAAGATCACTGTATTATTGGTTGTTCGCACCACACATATATTTTTGTTCTTCGTGCACATCCCGTCCGTGGTGAATCACACAATCAACGCAACACCACCGGAGAGGTTGCAACAACATCCCCTCCTTTTTACAACGAACCACACCGATCGGACATTCTTTGTGTGAAGGCTCACCCTGGCACGACCTTCACATCCTGGTCACAGCACCATTTTGTTGCGATCGGAAATCCCGAGCGGCATGTGCGCAAAGCTTTGCACTGTGGCAGCAAGCAACAATAGAGTTCACATGCCATGATCACTCTGTTATTGCTTGTTCGCACCACATATGTGTATGGTGTTGTTCTTCACGCACATCCCGTTCATGGTGAATCACACAATCAACGCAACACCACCGGAGAGGTTGCAACAGCATCCCCTCCTTTTCACAACGAACTGCACCGATCGCGCGATTTCTTTGTGTGAAGGCTGAACCTGGCATGACCTTCACATCCTGGTCATAGCACCATTTTGATGCGATCGGAAATCCTGAGCGGCATGTGCGCAAAGCTTTGCACCGCGCCAGCAAGCAACAATAGAGATCACATGACGAGATCACTCTATTATTGCTTGTTCGCGCCACACATATTTTTGTTCTTTGTGCACATCCCGTTCGTGGTGAATCACACAACACCACTGGAGAAGTTGCAACACTATGTACAAAGCATGCCTTTTATGAACATGAGTAGTGTCTTTCAGTTGAAATACACTTCCCATTAGATGCTCTATTCTGCAATGTTGTTAATTGATTTAGTTTTACACAGGGGCGAATCCAGCCAGTAAGTTTAGGTGAGGCGATTTCAGTAATATTTGCGTTCAAGTCTCATTATGTGTTCATTACTACAAGAGAGGTGAAGTATACTTCACAACACTGCTGTGACAAAACGGTGGACTAAAAAATGGCCTTATATCGTGAATGCTGTTTACCAAATTATACAATATCATGCTGAAAAAGTTACTTTTTTAGGTTTTAGGGGGGTTGATCGCCCCAACTGCCCTCCCCCCTGGATCCGCTCCTGGTTTTACAAAAGAGATTAACACCAACAAACACAAAGCTGACACATGCTCAGATTTAGTATATTCTATGATCATTTAGAAGCCATATATTATTGTTCAATGCCTATGTTTAGTGCACTTTTCAGAGTGATTTGTTTGTTCCCACTGTGCTATGATAATCCTTAAACCACATGAGTAAGCTAAGTGAAGCCCCCATATTAACATCATACTATTGGTATTTTCGCCTTGTACAGCCAAATGGATCAAATAGGGCACAGATGTGTTCTGCTCAAACCAACCTTTGCTTTTATAAACTGATTGAAAAGACATAATTGGAAACAGTCACAGTAAAAATGAGATGGAGAACAATTAACCTATTTTTCAACCACTGATCTAGTTGAACACTAATTCACAAATACTCAAATCCAACCAAAACTGGAATGATACATGGTCCAAAACATCTTAAGATTTCCATCCAACTCCATGTTCATCTGTACTATAAAGGTTTAAAAGAAAGTGTTAGATGCTTCATTTTTATAAAGCATTTGCAGTTATACATGCAAATTAAAGGGACTGTTGTCTTTATGCTATCAGTCAGTTTTGGCATATAATAATTTTGCAATGTAGAATGAAATCATTTTAATGGATGGAACTGCATTTCCCAGACCAAAAAATATTTCGACAGTCGTTTTGGCTGTACTGAGTGAAGTATGGCTGTGGATTAAAAGACCTGCTGTAGTTTGCAATCCTCACTGAGAACTGCTTTGTAGGCAGTTGTCACTGAAAAATATTGTTTTTTGTATACGCCAAATTATTCAAATAATTTGTAATCAGAGTCTGCACATTCTCTTGTTGTACATGCTGACTAGAGAGGTTTGAATTTCAAAATCAAATTTAGTGATCTGAGTGCGGTTGTCTTGTTTGGTGGACTTGGATAAAATTTTACAATTTAAAGATAAAGGCTGGACTTAATTACCGATGGAAAATCATTCTTCACTGACCTCTATTAAAGTGGCTATCTTAAAAAGTTATATGAATCCACATCTATTTGTGATTTATTAAAGTAAATTTTTTGCCACAAACAATTAAGTCATGGTTTATATACATATGTACAAATTCAATGCATTATCAAGCTGACTTCTAGAAATTATATAATTGACAGGATGCTGTGTTTGCTGTATGAAAATTAAAGCATGGGTAAGGTTAAACAGGTTCGTGCTTCTCAAGCAGAGCTCCTGGCAATATCAACTGCTGAAATTGTTCGAGCTTTGATAGAGGCACATGACGAACATAAAGATGTGAACCTAAATCGCTTGAAAGGGGAAATTGCTTCTAAACATGGCTTGAAGTCCCAGCCTCGGCTTACTGATATCATCGCCGCAGTACCACAACAGTACAAACGTGCTCTGCTGCCAAAATTGAAAGCAAAGCCTGTGCGGACTGCTAGTGGAATTGCAGTAGTTGCTGTTATGTGCAAACCGCACCGATGCCCTCACATCAATATGACAGGCAACATTTGCGTTTACTGTCCTGGTGGCCCCGATTCAGATTTTGAATATTCCACACAGTCTTACACTGGATACGAGCCAACGTCCATGAGGGCAATCAGAGCAAGGTATGACCCATTCCTGCAAACCAGACACCGTGTAGAGCAGCTCAAGCAACTTGGACACTCGGTGGACAAAGTTGAGTTTATTGTCATGGGCGGAACATTTATGTCACTGCCAGATTCATACAAAGACTACTTCATACGTAATTTGCACGACGCTTTGTCTGGCCATTCTAGCAGCAGCGTTGAAGAGGCAGTGAGGTATTCGGAAAGGAGCAAGACGAAGTGCATAGGGATCACGATCGAAACGCGTCCGGATTACTGCTTGAAAAAGCATCTCAGCGAAATGTTGTCGTACGGTTGCACCCGACTTGAAATAGGAGTCCAAAGTGTCTACGAAGATGTCGCGCGTGACACCAACAGAGGGCACACCGTTCGCGCTGTCACAGAGTGTTTTCAATTAGCGAAAGACTCGGGCTACAAAGTCGTCGTGCACATGATGCCGAATCTGCCGAACGTCCCGTTAGAAAGAGACATTGAACAGTTCGTGGAGTTCTTCGAAAATCCTGCTTTTCGTGCTGACGGTCTAAAGCTTTACCCCACTTTGGTTATTCGCGGTACAGGCCTGTACGAACTGTGGAAGACAGGTCGATATAAAAGTTACCCGCCGTCGACTCTCGTTGACCTTGTTGCTAGGATCCTTGCGCTGGTTCCACCCTGGACACGAGTATACAGGTAATAAAAAACATTTCAGTCCAATTTAAATAAAGTTCAAAGGTTAAAACCGAATTTTTTCTGCGCTGACATGAGTGCTTGCACCGACACTATGGTACTGTTTATGTCTGGTGCTTGTGATGTGACTTTTTTTCTTGTATTCCATTAACACTGCGACAACAAAGTATATATAAAAATGGTCGTGGAAGATATTTTATGCATTGGAATGCGCTTCAGGTTTGTCGATATTGTTTTGAAGAGTTTCTGCTACGACTCAAATGTGCGATTATTCCGGAGCTTGTTTGCTTTTGATGTTTGGACTTGTTTTCGGTTGAACGTCCTTATTTGGCCCCTTACAGCAGTTAGTGTTTTCCAAATTTGCCGATAGCTTTTGGGAAGAAAACGCAAACAAAAGTATTCTTCGCTGTTTGGCATTATCGGCACTGCGAACTTTTCCAATCTTTGCTGTCAACGTAGTTCATTATCTTCAACATGCAAAAGCGTTTAACAGCATCTCTCAAAACGTTCTTTCAACAGTTTTTTATTCCACCGCTATTGGAAAAGTCACGCGAGGGGATTATAACATAAAAGCTTGACGCTTTTTACATGAACAATCTTCGACTTTTTACAAGATTAATTTCTTTCGTTCATTTCCCGTGCGTTTGGTTTTTACCAATTACAATTCACCACCGCGGCTGAGAAGGCAAGCGCACGTTGTATTTTTCTTTCATCCGACTTCTTCACAGAGTTCAGCGCGACATCCCCATGCCGCTGGTAACGTCAGGCGTCGAGCACGGCAACTTGCGGGAGCTGGCACTGGCGCGGATGAAAGACTTCGGTACGACGTGTCGGGACGTGCGCACCCGGGAGGCGGGCATACAGGCGATCCACCACAAAGTGCGGCCGTACGAGGTCGAACTCGTGCGGCGCGACTACGCCGCGAATGGCGGCTGGGAGACATTCCTGGCCTACGAAGACCCGGAACAGGACATCCTCGTCGGCTTGCTCCGGCTGCGCAAATGCTCGCAAGAAGCCTTTCGGCCCGAGCTGAAAGGCAAAGGGGCCTCGCTCGTCCGCGAGCTGCACGTGTACGGGAGCGTCGTGCCGGTCAGTTCGCGCGACCCGTCCAAGTTCCAGCATCAGGGCTTCGGAACGCTTCTCATGGAGGAAGCGGAAAGGATCGCGCGCGAGGAACACGGTTCAGCGAAAATCACGGTGATATCAGGCGTGGGAACCAGAAACTACTACAGGAAACTTGGCTACGAGCTCGACGGGCCGTACATGTCGAAAAATTTGGTCTGACTAGCAATTGGTGTTTGTACATATCTCCCAAAACTAGGCATGTGGTTTTGCTTCGCTTATTTTCCCGGTATCAGAGGGTAGATAATAGAATTTTTCCAGCTTCTGTTTCGGAGGCGAGTGCAATGCATCGACGCAGAGTGACTGTTGAATTTCTTTTGCGCGTAAGTATGTTCGTGAATGCGTTGTTTAATGGTACGTGCTAGCATGTCAGTCATTACACCAGGCAACCTTTCAGCCAATGGCGTAGGAGCAGGCGGTGCAAGCGCACCTACAAAAGTTTTGATTTGTCGAAAATTGTCTCGTCATCGCGTTCGTTTACTGACGATGAGTTTTGTGTCCCAGTGTTTTTTCTTTTCTGTTCGCAGTTGTGCTGCAAGATCAGGCTGAGGTGCTGTTGTTAAACGCAAAAGGCATGCTATTTGATGGGGGCCATAGGTCTGCTCGACATTTGTATCTTTTGTTGTCCGTAATGGCGTCAGTTGAACTTGCTTCGCATAAAGCTCCTAATGAAATAACCTGAAATGATGAAGGATGTCACCCATCAGCTACGATAACCTGTTAGCGAAACCGCGCAGATAAACTCACTGCGCGCTTTGCAGTTGTAAAGCGACGGGGGATGGATCTTTGTGGCAGATGTTCTGTGACTTTTGTTGCAGAACAGCGCTTTGCTTATACTTGGAGTTGCAGGCGATTTTCTTATCGTCGACTTGTATTTTCCATCTTTTTATCAATTTGGAAAATGGTTGTTTGGTCTAAGGCCATTTTAGCCGTTTTTAAAGAACCTTTGCAGCGTTTCCTCGCTCTCTACTGCCTCTGAAGAGGCAGTGTTCACGGGTTCCACTCTTTCTGGAAAGAACTGTGCCCCGAGAAAATGCGGGTGGTCGTAAACTGCAGAGGCCAATACGAGTTGGTCTTTGGCTGTTGTATTGTTTCTGGGCATGCTGCTGAGGTCTTCAGATAATAGTCAGCAGTTTAATCCCTTCCGCTTTTTCGAAGCACACAAAGTTACCATGGAAAATCTTCTTTTTACATTTTGTTGGCGATAACATCTTTCTTAACATGATGCCTAGTTAGATGTTTGTGGTGAAAATCGCTTTGCCTTTGGAACAACATTTTAGGAAATAACCTTATCGTGACGTTCTTTATTTGCTGTTCAGATGCGCTTAGGCTATGAGAGCTCATGTATTGCCATTAAAACAACTTTTCTCACCCCTCAAAACGAATTCGCGTGTGTGCGAGCAAATCATGGCCCACAGCAAGTTCGCCTACGTGCGCAAGTTCGAAATTGCCGACCCTTGCCTTCCGAACTGCTGGCCAGTGGTGAGAATCGACGGCAAGAACTTTCACAAATTTGCCAGCGCTCACAATTTCACCAAGCCCAACGACGACAGAGGCCTTGGCCTGATGACCAAAGCGGCGGCAAGAGTGATGCAATTGTTAACCGATGTCGTCATCGCGTATGGTCAGAGCGACGAATATTCGTTCGTTTTCAAGAAATCAACTGAAACGTATAACAGGAGAGCAAGGTAGTGCTGCAGGTATTCACTTATTAATATCTTTAACAAAAAAGTTGTCGTTCATTGTCAAAAGCGTTTCAAGTGGAAGCCTTATGTAAGCTGGTTGTTGTTTTCAGCGAACAAGTACCAAAAACATATACTTAGCAGTAGAAATTGCAGTTTTACTGGGTACGTTTGTGGTTATTTTGTCCACTTACAAACGGTGCTTTCATCTCTCCAAGGTGTAAAAAATCAATCTTGACAGAAACAATCAAAGCCACCAAACTCCATCGCCTGTTTTGTTAAGAGTATACCACGACTGGCTATTTTGTGTCTAACACAAGTGAAACTATCGCTCGCAAACATTATAGGTGAAGAGTTAAATGCTGTTGAGTTAGAGCAGAGGTTCCATGCACCCCTGGTGGTACATTTGCCTATCTGAAGGGGTACATTTATTGTACAGCCGCAACAACTTAACTTTGAGACATAAAAAAAGAGTCTACCTTCATAGTTCTGAAAATCTAAACCTTCGATTAAAAATTCAGTGGATTTTTGTTATTTTGCTCAGCTTTTTTGTCACAAGAAATTTTAGGGTACATGCTCATCTGTCGAAATGCTGAAGCGGTACATGGTAAGAAAAAGCTTGGGAACACCTGAGTTAAAGGCTGAAGTTACGTTACACGAAGATCTGCGAACGCGCGTGTTACGTCTTGTGCAGTTGGTTGCCTTCGCATAATCGCATTTTCATCTTCGCAGCAAGCTTTCGTCGGTCGTCGTATCGCAATTCTCGTCCGCATTTGTCTTTCACTGGAAGGAGTATTTTGAAGATCAGGAGTTGCTCTACCCTCCAGCTTTCGACAGCAGAGTGATCCTTTATCCGAGCTATCAGAACGTTCGCGATTACCTGAGCTGGCGTCAGGCGGATTGTGAGTGAGCAAATTTGTGATTACGCCGTGCACTTTGTGATGACACGATTTTTGTGACGTCAAGGATCGCTGATTTTATAATTTTTTAAGGTTTAGTTAAAGTTTCCTTTTTCGAAATAAGCCACGTACAAGCGATGCCGAAACGTCCCGAACATGTACTTGCTGTAATCCAGACCTGATGAAGACAGCACCGGTTCGCACCACCCTTTTCCGCTGATAAGAAATAAACTTAATATGTTTAAGGTTTAGTTAAAGTTTCCTTTTTACTTAATTTGTTTACAGCAATTGTATTTCTGCTTTCGCTGTGACGCGTAACCCGACCGAGATTTCTGTTGAAAATTTACCTTTTTTTGATGTTGCGTCGATGGATACATCTCGGACTAATGCAGTGGTTCTTAACCTTTCCAATCGCGGGCACCCCTGTTCCTAAAGATACACTGGCTTGTGAACCCCTCGCATGAGGTTGTGTCATCAGTCAAAGTGGCGGCCATTGTTGTCGGTACATCTGAGGGTTTAAAGAAAGCGCGTGGGTATTACTTCGGGGGATTTTTCACCCGGGACCCCGTTGAGAAACACTGTACTTTAAAGAGCATGCACTTTCACCTGTTGACTAAAGATCTTCTTTCTCGCTTGACCGAAGCTTTGAAATTACGTGTCCATAATATAAGTTTGATAAAACGCGCAACTGAATGTCAGCAAAGCAAGGAGGTGGGGCACGGATGTGTTGCTTATTTGCTTCATACGAGCTCATACATACTACGCTGCTCCTGTGTTCCACCCGTACACGCTTTTCCTGTGCACCTTTTGAACACTTGCTTTGGAGCAGTGGTCCGCAACCTGAGGTTCGCGGGAAGATTTCCAGTGGTGCTTGTATGCCAGTTGAGTTTTCATGCACTGCCATTTTTTAATATCCTACATTAGAGGAAAATGCGTGCCAATTAAAAACTTTGTGTGGATTTTGCCTGATCTTGCGTTGTTGTGATGCAAAAAACTTAAAGAGTTTTCAATGGCGTTTCAAGCTGATTAAGTATAGCATCTAAAAGCAAAACAATTAAGACCTGCACATAAGGTCGTTTCGAAGCGTTTAGGAAAAAAATTTCATACTAATCCGATCGCAATGCTACTTCCAGGCCATATCAACAACTTGTACAACACGTGTTTCTGGTGCTTAGTCGGATCGGGCCAATCAACGCACGAAGCCCACGAACAACTGAAGGTATTGATTCGTTTGTCCTGTCTTTGCTTGAAGCAGCAAGATTTAAGTTCCTTTGTGTCTGTCGGATGGACCATACTGGTCATTTGGTGCAGTGAGGTGCCACGAAAAGAGTTTTCAACTCAGGACTTTCCGAAAAAAGTGTTTTGAACTCGCAACGTCACAATTAGAACTTAGAAGCGGAAGTGTTTCTCCACTGCCCCAGACAACCGTTGCAAAAACTAGCTTGTCCCCACATTGTACAGAATATTGATGAGGATGAAAAGCTAGCTTGTCCCTACATTGTATTGATTTGACGGCGCGTGGAATGGTCGCGTCCCGCCACGCGACACTGGTGAAAATGCGTTGTATCTCCTCCCCAGGAAGCGATGCAACGAACGTTGGGCAGCAGGTTTACTGATGATGCTCTATCTCTGGCGACATGATTCGTGCCAGGCAGCAAGCGGCGCATCCCTTCAATATCGCAGATAGAAGATGCGGAAAGATATGTCGCCAGCGATTTGAAAGCATCACAGCACAACTAGACGTAGAAAATTCGACTAGATTGGTTCGCAATGTCTCTTAATACCGCGAACATATATTTTTTCAAACTGGTTTCCCGCAAGGTGTCGCTGGAGAGTCGTTACTTCCGTTCTGTATGGTCGGCCGCATGTAGAATGTATGAAATATATTTTTTTTCGCTGATACATTTCAGTCGTTTGACTCAATAGTATTGAAACTTGCCGTAGCAGTACTCACTAGTCTGTATTTTCGGACGTTACGACCGAATTAACATATTTAAAAAAGCTGGTCTGTGAACGAAAAAAACCTAGAGTGACAGCCTCCATTGGTAGCGTTTGCCGACAAGCAGACGCTTCTCTGCGGGAATGTACCTATTTTACGCGTGACATCATGTGTGACGGGTCTCTCTCCGCACCAGGTGTATAAGGTTTCAGTCTCGTCCATATTTCCTTGCCGGTAAAAATAAACCGTTGTACAGTATTTCGGCGATTTCTGAACATTTGCTTTTCCGACATTTCTGACCTCGTCGGATCCGGATCCAATCGGAAACTTTGCGGAGTTTTTTTTCTGCTTCGGTGTTTGGCAACTCGGACTTGTTGTGGATCCACCTCTACTTTGGCCCAGAACCGCCGCCAGAAAGTCGTCAACAGGGGGCTTAACGTTCGTGCAGGGAGGGCTTGACATTCAAATTTGACAAAAAATCCACTAATCTATAGTATTTCTTATTTCAATTTGGGGGGTAGAGGTTTGTTTGGGGGGCTAAGCCCACCAAAACCAATGCTTTGGACATGTATGCAAATGAGCAATTCCTGCGTTGTGGATTTATCGTGACTTGCAAAACGATCAATGCCGAACGTCGTGAATCAACCAGCGCGCCGTTTTCGCATTCTGCTTTTTATAAATCTGCAGCTCAATGCACTTTGGCCTGGCCCACTTACGTCCACTGCTGCGGGCCGCAGTTGCGAACCCCCTTCTGAGTAGCGTCGAATCTGATGAAATTACCTTTTTGGTTAAAAGCAAATGGGAAAAAGTCTGGTGATTTTCGGCGACTTTCGTTGTTTTTCGGCGATCTTCGTTGAAAACACTAGCTGATTTTCGAGAAAGATTAAGTTATAAGTCACACAAAAATGCCTCCGTAATATCCGGTTTGTCGGACCTTTGGGTTTAGTCCTGTGCGCTGGTCAGTCAATCCTCTTCAGAGGAAAGGCAAGTTTAAGCCTGATAAGACAGCAGCACGAAACTCGCCGATCCCTGTGCGAAGAAACTATCTGCGATGCGAGGATCCCTCCCACTACTTCAAAGTGAAGTTCCCTCTTCCGCCCTGTTCTTTGTTACGCGTCTCGCTTTTCATGTCACGGGCAACAATCGGGAAACGCGACACCGAGAAACACTCGATTCTCTTCTTCTTCGCCGAGTATATCATCGCGCAACTTGGCAGCATGACGAGGGTCGACAAGTCCGGCTATTTTTAGACCCCGCTTTGCGGTTCCCACGCTCTCCAAGGCGGCCACTCAAACACTTCCGCACATGAACCACCCTGTTCAGCGACACACTTCAAATCGGCCGGACATCGGTCCAGAAACACCTGGACATTTCGAAACGATTCTTTGTAGAGCTTCCTCGATCCAACGGCTGAGCGATTTCAAGCTTTTGTCTCTTGCGTCCGTTTGTGAATGCATCTAAACCCTGTGTGAATGCCTCGTTTGAGTGTGTAAATGCATATATTCCATGTGTAAATGCATCTTTTCCATGTGTGAATGCATCTATTCCGAGTGTGAATGCATCTATTCCGTGTGTGAATGCATTTACTGCGCCCGCGATCATCTCAGGTGAATGGACCGGATCCTGAATATCTGTGACATCAGCAGATGCGTGCAATGAAAGCCGATTGACCCCTGGTCGGGGTGTTGTCAAAATTTATTCCCCAAGACAGGAGGCAGGCGGCGCTAATTAAAACTTAAAGCGGACCTCAACTTGTGCCTGCGATATGAGATGTCCAAAGTCACACTTGTGTCTCTTTGGCGTCACCTTAAAACTTTTTTTCTCATTCAAATCAACTTTGAACAGTTTTTTCAAAAAACATATAGTTGCTGGTTCTTTTGGTTTCTGAGACGTTGGGGCTTTTGGGGGCCAAGGCAACCGTTGTCATGCAAAGATGGAATTCATTTGTACAATGTTTCTGAAGCTGACCAGATTTTATTGTTGTTGTTCTTAGTTCAACATTGTTGAGTGGTTCGTTTCCCAGTCAACCATTGTCGAATGAAATTGCTTGCTGCTTCGCTGCTGTTTGTGGCCTGTTAAGCCTTTTGGATCTCGCGAATTTAATCTTGTCTGTAGCCCGAATCTTCAATTGCGTACTTTTCAGCAAAAAAGTCAAAATTGTAACTCACTGGTAATCAATAGATTGATTGTGATAATGGTAATGTTGTGATAATGAAAAAATCAATAGATTATATCAACGCGTGCAGTGTGACGCAACAAAGGCTTGCAATGCGCTTGACGCCGTGCAAAGATTTGAACCGTACCACGCGCCCGGTGTGATATCACTTCCCAGTCATTTGAAGTTGCTGTTTCTGACACTGCAGCTGTTTTTTTTTCGCTGACATTTTGATCACTGAGACATTTCGGCCATTTGTGTCGCGTTGGTATCGAAACTTTCCGTAACAGTAACAGTGTTCATTTGCCTCTATTTTCAAACATTCTCACTGAAATGACTTAATTATTTTTCGGTCATTTCAAAAACATTTCGATCTATGACCGAAAAAAAAGCCCTACAGGATGTCATTTCCGGTGTTTGTGAGACGCTCCTCTTCAAAGCGCGGAAGATTTCGGTACCACGCCACCTGGAATGAACGTTTCGCTGAAATAGCGACACCTTCAGTCATGACTCCTTCCGCTTCAGTGCACGCTAGGTGTCGTGCATCGCCTCACAAGGCCGTTCGTGCATTGATGAGATGGATCCTGGCGCGTAAAGCTATGAAACTAACGTGATATTTGATTCGTCTGCGTCGTAACTGATCAGAGGGTCTCCAGCCCAAATTACCCCTGGTCCTTGACAGTGGTGTTGGCGCCTATGCATGCGTGTGCTCCGCACACCTATATGCTTGTGTTTCATCAAAATAGTCACGTTAGTGCCATTAAGCGTATGCTTTTCTAGAACCGCTACATATCTATCCTCGTGTTCTATCATGTACTTGTGAGTTCCGCCGCATACTTAACTCACCGCGCTGCGTGTGGGAGTGAAGATGCCACAACAGAAAATCAGGCATTCGCCGAAACGCGGTCTGCCGCGAGATCGTTGCCATTCGTCGTCGCGCAAAAGCGAGTTGAAAGGATTGTTTCGCGCCAGCGCCGCTCGCAAAAGGCGTTTCGCTGCGCGCCGTCTGTGCGGCCGCGTTTAACGCCACGGCAGTGATTCGCGGGTCGCGATCGCGAATGGTTGTTTCTGCGTTAGATTCTGAATCTTCCTGCGATTCTGCAGTTGAGCGCACGCTTGCTGGGTTCATTTTTTCGGTCGTTGCCCGGATTTTTTTTAAATGACCGAAAAAAAAAAATTAAGTCAATCCGCTCAAAAAATGTCCGAAAACGAAAGACGACAGAAAGTTTTTGGGCTTCTTCGGATAAATGACCGCCTCAGCGAAAAGAGAAAAAAGCCAGCCACCCGGCACTCCCGGACGTCATCACTCACTGTGGTGACTGTAGCTTTGCGTACGTGGGGAGGCAGCACCCGGTTTTGCTGCAAAAGCACCGATGTTTTTGTTTGTTTGTCTTCCAGGGAACCGTGTCGGGCGACAAGAACGAGCTGCTGTTTTCGAAGTACGGTATCAATTACAACAATCTACCGCAGCTCTATCGCAAAGGGACAGTGATCATAGCGAACAAACAGGTGCGAGTTTCGAAGCCTAATCTGCTTTCTTCTTTGGACCCGTTCCGCGAAGCGTAAAGCAGCTCGATCCGTTAATTCCCTGATCTTCCTTAATCAGCAAATCTGACAAACATGTATCGCAAGGTGTTTTGTATTTGCGGTCGCGGTTTTAGAACTTGCGTGCACGCGTGGGCGACCCAAAGCAAGCTCTGCGTGGCCCGTGATGTAAGCGGACGTTGGTTTTCCCCCCCAGCACGCTTGTTTTTGATTGTTTTTCGCCTTCACCGACGCGAGAACAACAGAGGTGGGGAGACTTGGAAGCACACACAGTATCTGGTGTCAAGCGAAATTTCTGACTTCACGCCATGTACGTGTGCACAGAGTGATATTCTACACATCAAATACGCTGAGAAAACTGATGATTAGGGCTCAGGGTTTAGTGTTTAGGTAAGTGTGTCGGGTTAGGGTGAGAAAAAGAAAAACAATTGAGGTCAAAGGCTAAGTCCAATATTTTTCAGCGGTTGTACTTATTCCCGTATTGTAGTTTGTCATGAGCATCTGACATCTAACCAAAATGTTTGAATTTACACAACACACTTAATTGCCAAACTTTTTTTCTTTATTCTGAGAAGTAAAATAACTGACAAACAACAGGTCAGAAATTTCGCTTGACACCGGCTAAGCTTTGCAAGCATCCATTCGCGGTATCTTTCTGTCCTTATATTTTAACCTGAACCTGACCTTTGGAGCATGTCCCGTATTTCCGATAACAATTTTCAGGTTCGCACATTTATTCCGTGCTTGTTATTTCGTCCAAAGTGTACATCGCCATTATCGTTTTGCGGCGATATGTCTGGTTAATAAGACACCCGGACCGGGTAACCAGCGGGGGACAACTGCTTCCCTCCGGAATTTTCAAAAACACTGTGAAAGCGCCGGTAACTTCTTTAGTTGTTAGGCACAATGAAAAGTTCCAATGATTTTACCCCCCCCCCCCCCCCGAAAAAAAAATATTTCAGCTGGTTGCATCCCTGAAGATGCCCCGGCTGTAGTTGTGCCATTTGGCAAATGGCGACCAGCCAGCCAGCTTGGCTTGTTGAGCACGTCGCTCAATGCTGTGCAGTGCAGCAATGCAGTCCTGCTGCTGCATCAGCGGCAAGCGTGCACTGCACTTAGTATTGCTGATGCATTGCCGAAGCAAAGTGAAGGCTTGCACGGGTTTGTTCTCTCGTTGTTCAGCTTCAGATAAAAGAAAAAAACTCGTCTGTGCTGCATTAGCTCGAATCCTGTGTCACACAAACTTAATGAAAACGAATGAGACCAAGCGCACCCCCCACCTCGCAGGAGTTCAAAAACGAATCATCAGCGAGTGTCACTGGGGGGGGGATTTCGCAGGCGCAACTTCGGTGCGTGAGGCTGGCTTCGCGCCGTGTGGGGTAAAAAGCGTTGGGCCATCGCTCAGGTCTGTCGCCAGCGACGAGAGGCCCCCCACGAGCGTCGAAATAGATCGGGAAATCTCGTGACAACTCGCTCGGCGTGCGCGTGTGTTGCTAGTCGCGCACCTCTCGGTCTTCGCAGCAAGTAAACAAGCTCTGCGCTCAGCTCATTCCAGACCTAAGCCCCTGTCTTGCATCAATCTGTCCCCCGGGCCGTCGTTTCTGCACCTGGCACAGCAATGTTCCTTTGCTTCCCTGCAGAAAGATAAGAGCGATGGTGCTGCGCGCGAAAACGTCCGAAACGTCCCGAAAAACACCGACGACCATGACAACGACGACGATGATCTACTGTTTTTCAACACGGACATTATCGGCAAGGACTTTTGGGAAGCCTACCCCCACTTGCTGCGGGATGACTGAGCGACAATCGCCGCCAGCGCCACGCCCGCAAATGCTGCAAACGTTCCCTGCACGAGATTCAGGTCAAGTTCGCGACCGACCTGGTTCCGGAAAACAAAGCAAGCATTGACGTTCGACTTGTTATGAAGCGCCGAGCAATTCCGAAGTTTCTTCGCACGACTCGTGTCGCGGCGCTTCAAAGCGGAAGGTCAAAGGTTGCCCGAAAAGTCGCAGATCGCCGAATTGTCGCAGGTGATTCGACCGTCCGGACCTCGGGCGTCGTCGCTCAAACAACTTGTAGCTTTCGCTTTCTCGCGCGAAACAATGGCGTGCATTGTGACGTCGTCGCTGCAGTGCGTGATTCAAAACTCGCCCCAGCGCCAAGTTGCAAATAACTGCAAGCGATCCTTTCACGCTTTCTGAACACAAACCCGATGAAAGAATATGCTTGTTTCGCTTCCCCCGTAATCGAACAATTTCCCGCGCTGCGTATTTCGCTGTTGCGCTGGCAACGGGACCTTTGTTCGCCCGGTGCGCGATTTTTGCAGCTTGACCTAGTAATGGAGCGCGGCATTAGCTTTTTTTCAAGGAAAAAAAACAACACCCAAAGCTGTCGCCTTTCACCAGTTGCTAAAAATAAACGACGGCTCAATTCCAGGATAGCTCTTATCTCGCAGCGCACGCGACGAGAACTGGGTTGCGGTCGCGGAACGTGACGCGCTGCTGCACCGCGACAAGGACCCTTTGCAGAACGAGTTTCCGGGAAAAAGCGAAGTGTTTTCGCGCGCGCGTCGGGCGGGGCGGCGGGGCGATTCATCGCGGGCTAGCGCTCGTTACTGGTAAGTCGGTAATCGCGGACGTGTTTATGTCGCAGCACTTTAAAGTTTTTCTGTGGAATTTTTAAACGATCAGTTGCACCGTAAACGGCCGAAAAAAAGGGGGGAGACGTGTTTGTTTTTGTTCAAAATGCGGTTGTTGCCGCTGCTTTGAGACCAGGCATGTTGAAGTTGTCAAGACCGTCAGTCCTTTCATCAAATTTCAACTTAGCCCTTTATAACAGCTGAGTCCAACCGAAATTCCTTACTGAGCCAAAAATCGCGCTGACATGTTAATGAGGGCCACACATTGAACGGCTTACTTCGATCCTAGCAAACTAAAATTTAGTTGAAGCTACTGTACTGAAAATGTTCGATCGAATCCTAACTGCAGTGGTATGGACTGTATGGCACATTCAACCACACCATAAGTGTGATTTCATAGACAAGTTTAGCGCCAGTGGAACAACAAAGGTAGAAATAAGAAAACTATAAATAAGTTCAGCACCAAGTTGTCAGTGGGCACGTGGAAACTCCAGGTAGGCAGTGCCGACGTGATCAAGTGGCATGGAGGAACACTGCATCAAAAATGTCAAATCTGAGATTATCAAAACAAGGACAGCTCGTCCGTTTGTATTTTTGCTACAACGAAAACTGAACTGGGCCGCGGGCTGAACAAAATTGTTTTGTAAGAACTTTCCTGGCTTTCTTTAAGCCGTCCCAATTAAACACAATGGGGACCGTGTCTTGGTATTAAATTTCCCAGCCGGACCCTGAGAGAAACGTGCTTTAAGCGCATTACCAGCGCTTCATTTGCGCGTTAATAAATGTCATGTGCTGTGACATCGTGTTCACGTCCACGCAAGAAAAGCATGGTTGCATTCCGAAAACATACACAAAGCTTTGAAATGCGATTCTGCTTCACTCCAATGCTGCGTGAACTGCCCTGCCCAGCGCCGTCGTCACCACCCATTTATTTGTTTCTCCCTTGGGCTTGCCGTGTTTTTTAGAAACACAACCACCAATTAACCGACAGTAGATTTTACGTCGCTGCTAAGCGATGCCAATCATCACCTGCCTCAAGTTGACAAGCATCCACGACCGCCTTGCGAAACCTGCGGCCGACAACACGCGCGACAGTTGCGGGCTTGCCGCTGCTGCACCAGCAGCTGGGCCTGAGGCGTGCTTGTAAAGTTCAGAGGCAAGACCGCTTTTGCCGAAGCAGCTGACCAGGCGACTGCTTTTCGCTGTTTGTTTCCTTCCCACGATCAACGGCCCAGCTCTCGAGGTAGGTGGTCTTGTAACATAAACCACAAAACGCTTCCCGCCCGCCGCAGTCCCTGAAACCTGTCACCGCAATTGTTCATGCGTCGTCGTCTGATCAAGTGCGAGGTGCGTTCGTCGCTGGGCGAAACGCATCCGCCACTCGGAGGGGTTGGGACGTGGTTTGCGACAGTGTAAGTTTCACGAGTGGCCCCTGCTGCACGACGGGTGAGTCAACATATCGTGTTAAATTGCGGGTTGAAACGTGAATTGCAGGGTTGCGGAGACGGAGGTAAAATATCCGACTCCTTCACATGAAGGAAATGATGTTGAGCTGTCGACAATTTTGTAGCAATTAGCAATCAATGAAAATCGTAGTGCACAGCAAGAAATCTGTTTCAATAAAAGTTTCAAAAGAAACTAGCATTTCAACAGGAATTCTCAACTTAGGAGTGTGATGTAAAAACATGATTCAATTGGACTGTCGGAGAAAAAAATCCGACTCAGACTCCTGATGTTGTCAGGAATCCGACTCCGCAGCGCTGATTACTTAGGCGTGCGCCCGCACGTGATTTTTGTTGAGCGGTGAACTTGGCTTTCGGAGATTTGTTCACAAATCAAATGCAAATCAGCTGCTTTTGAGTGTACACTGTGACACGGACGTAAATCATATCATTGGATCTTACATGCTTTCGAAGAAACCTTGGTTTACCAGGATGCTTCTGATGGACGAAAGATGAAACAGCCTGTTGTCACTGATTTGCAAACTAATTGTTTAATCGTACAATTTCTTAAACAACTGACCCTAATGAAAAGATTCATTCAAAATTTGCGTGGTTCGAAACACCTACTGCCAGAATGTGGCGACTGCTGTTTTCTGGGAGAATATTTTTATGGCAAGGAGTCGGCTATGACGGTGACCAAAAAAACAATTACAGCGGCAGCGATACTAGAAGGGTGTTTATTGAAAAGTTAAAGATTATGATTGTTGGTTATCATTAAATATGGCTGCTTTTCGCACACAATTTCAAGTGTCTTATTGCTTTTTGGAAAAGTCTAATGAGACTCAATACACAAGTTGGCCGATACAACCACGAACGTCGGCAGGGGGACCTTGGCTCCCCCCCTGGATTTTAAAAATTTTGTGAAAAAAGGTTGGTTTCGAGTGGGTAAAACCAAATTTCGCCACTTGCCCCCCCCTAGAAAAGTTTTGGAAAAATCCCCTCCTGGCCACCCCTGGAAAAAATCCTTCCGAAGCCCATGGATACAACACTTCACGAAAGAACTGTAGAGTGCGGTATAGTTGTGCCGATAGTAGAAGATATAGAACAGTTTTGAGCTACATTCTAGTTCAAAGTTGATATTCGAAATTCTAACGATAAGTTTTTGTTAAACAGCTACATCAACGAAATCACCAAAGAATAGGGGAATTCTGTCTGTATTTTTCGCCAGGCTGCATAAAAAGCGCTTTCGGCAAAAGCTTTAAAGCAAGCCCGGTTGATGCGGTTGCGCTGTCACTTCGTTGATGTTATTGCGATGATTGCTGCAAAAAACAGGCAATTCGTTTTATTCTTAATCTCAGAAAAACGCTCGCAGGAGACAAACACTTAACCAGTTTCCAGAAAATCAATTATTCCCTTTGCCACACACAGGCTATCCGTCATTTAAGCGCTTGAAAGAATCGAAATGAGATAAGGCTCCTTAGGCCCATCACACAAAAACAGTTTGATGATTACATGCTTCAAAAGCTGGCGGCGGCAACGATTGCTCTGCTGGTTTTGCTGCTTTGAGAGACGTGGCTGCAATGTGGTAGATTGAGCACTATCAAGTTTGCAGTCAGAAGTGGCTTGAGGTTTTCTTTGATATTACTGTGAAAAACATCGGCGAAGTGCGAATCCAAGGTGATTCCTTGTGATGTTTTCGCTACATGGTGCTCGCTGTTGCACATGCTGTAACAAACTTAGATGGTTTTTTGAGTCTCATGCTTGTGTAATGTTATACGTACCGTTTTTTCACAAAATAAATTATCAAACAAGATGAAATGCTAGCGATCGTTCTACCTCTGCTTCCAAACGCATAATGGTATGTTTTTATGCCACTGTAGGGTTGTATTATAAGTGACTCGGAAGTCTTAGCCTGCTTTGTTCTGATTGCTGCAGGGAGAATTTCTTAACGAACGTCAAATGTTTTCATGCATATGGATTAGTGTGATCGTAAGCTCTTCTACACCACGAAAGTAAATTTAGCGACTGGCGTAACTCATGTCAAGCGATGCATGCTGCATGCTTTTTATATAATAATCCATGCAAAAAGCGTTTGGCAACAATTCTTGTCACGACAAGCCTAGAAGCGAAGATAACCTGAAAACCGTACGGCTTTGTTCCGTAATTACGGATGATTCACGCCATGGGCAGATGTTTTAAACTGAACCGGCAACCGGTGATCTTGAAAAATTGCTCGCTCGAAATAGGACGAAGCTCAGGATTTGAAGGACGGTCCATTCTTATTTCATCTACCAGCACTCTACACGAAAGCGTAATAGTAGAAAGCAACAGTAAATTGCCGCTGAGCAATACACCGCAAAGATTATCTTGATCCATACGCTGCGATTGGGGAGATTTTCATCTTCTATCACAAGAGCTCAGAACTGCTCAAAATGACTCACTCTGCGCCAAATCATTCGCCCCTGAAACCTTTGTTGTTATTTGTCACAACGCGGAATTAAAGATCAAATCGAGAATCTTCAATGCAGTACAACCGATAACTTAAAAGCCTCATTCCCAAACCTAACTGTTTGAATTAGCAATGTGAAATCAACATTTTATTGTTTATAGTTATCCTTTATTGCCACTTACAGGAAAGGACTCTTTCCATTTAGGTCTAAGTTTGTAAATACGGTAGAAACAATCTATGTTATTCTAAAGCCTATACTGACTGTGAACAACAACTCGACAGCACTCGCTGCTTGTGTCTCTACGTCACGTTTTTGGTGAAAGGTTACTGAATTGATTGTGTCGGCAATGGCGTCGCTGAGACAGGTTAAGAGCTTAACCCCTAACTAACAAAGAGCTTAACCCCTAACTAACCTCTGAACCAGGAGTCTCAAACACCCCGTCCGGGGCCCGCATGTGGTCAACGAGAGCATTTTATGCGGCCCGCGATGCTTTTGAAATTTTCAAATAATTAACATACAAGTTATTTTCATTTGGGCTGTTCAGAGTCCCGCCAACAGAGTATTACCAGGTTTACTAAATAGATAAAGTCACTTGCAAAGCACTGTGTACTTACGTTATTTTTTCTATTGACTTTTTAGCATTGTAATAGATCTTCTCATGATGCAGACATCAGGTTACTTTAAAAGTTCTTATGTGGCTCTTGGAACAACTTGAGTTTTAGGCCCCTGCTAACCTGTACAAATCTTCCAATCAGAAATAGCAGAATTAGAGATGAAATCCATCATACCAGAAATTCTCTTACAAAACACTTCCTACAAAATTATTACTGGGTTTTAAGCAAGGGGCGGATCCAGCCAGTAAGGTTAAGGGGGATCTTATTACGGGTTCACAATTGTAAGAGAGATGAAATATACTTCACAACACTGCTGTGACAAAACAATGAACTGCAAGATGGCCTTTTGTCGCGAATGCTTTTTTCGGAATTGCACAAAATCATGGTGAACAAAGCTACGTTTGTAGGTTTTAGGGGGTTCGATACCCCTCTGGGTCCGCCCTTGGTTTTAAGTGATTGTTATCATAAACACAGTCTCGGTTAAACGAAATGTGTTCACGTTTTGAACGGAAAAAAACTGTCGGACGCTTACTCACTATGACATCAATGTCATACATTTGTACTGCGTATCGAAATGGGAAGTCATTTTGTTGTTTTTTAGCGAGGTATTTGCATTGTTGCTGTTTGTTTGGTGTGAGCCCCGTAAAATACTAGACACCATGTTTTGGATCAGTCACTGGAAGTTTTGTCAACAAGCATGGATAAGACAAACGGCTTAGATTACAAGTGAATCACGACTAGTGAAAGGTCAGAGCGGAACAACACAGAAACGGGGCCCAGTGAATTAGATCAAACTCGGAGCGTAATAATTTTATCACTGATATGGGCATCGTCAGCTGCCATTATCATTTTCGCAGTTAGGCCTACTGCCAAGGTCCAAGAGGTGTTTGTGAAGACAAATCTGAAAAGTTTCAAGAAATAATAATGAAAGAATCACAAAGTTTTATTCCAATGACAAAAACGAGTTGAAATTTCTTTCGTTTATGAGCATTTTGAGAGGCAACGGAATGGCGTGTGTGAGGTCAGATCCAGGAACTCTGTCGTAAAACCAGTGGTCACTGGATCGCCATAAAATCAGTAATAATAATTTAAAATATAATCTACGCTTCGCGTTTAACTGAACTGCTTTGCAGCAAATTTGCGCAAAATGCATGTTTTAATGATCTTTTTTCGTTTCTTCAGTACTCTACCATTGGTAAGGATATCCAAACTCTTATTGGGAATTCCAGAGTCATACAAACAACTCTACTGCTTGGTTGCCTTCAAATGTGGAAAATTTGTGTAAAACTGGTAACAAACGTGAAAAGACGGTTGGCAAACCCAGCCGGCTTATTTCTCGGAAAAGTACAGAAAATCTATTCTAGAGCTTTTAATTGTGGAATAATTTCAAAAATATGAGATTTATGAATAGAAACAAGATCTGCTGCTTGTGGCAACTAAGCATCGTATTGAGTTAAACTGTGGCAAAGCCTGAGTATTTGCCTGATTACGTTTGTGCAGTCTTTGCAATTTCATGACTTTTTACAACGACATCGTGGTCAGTGTTCCCTCTAAGAACATTTTACACTGAGCAAAGCTTTGTTTTAGTGAGCACGAATATTTTAATAAGACTGAGTTAGAATTCTAGATGAATTGCAGAATTTTGAAGTATTAGAACAAGTATAAAATTTTATCAAAATACGGATAAAATGCATATTTAAATCGAATAGCTTCTAAAACGGCTATATGTGATATGCTCAGAAGTGTACTGCTTCTGCCCAGATAAATGTTAATGAGTCCTTAGGTTTAAATTTGGAATCTTTGCAAGCAAGCGAGAATGAGATTTCACTGCGCAAATGGTCTGGTGGTACTGCGCTTTAGCGCAGTTGCGCATCTTAGAGGGAGCATTGATCGTACTGGTATAACCGCCAGATTTCAAGGCCTATACTGCAGATATTTTTCATTGAAAACTCTATATTAAAAAATGGACACTGTCTATTAAAATAAATTCATTCTCAGCACAGAATCAGACACTAAGATCTTACAGAGTATATATTTCGCCTACAAAGTAGGCATCATCAGCTCTTATTCAAATAAAATTTCAAATAGAAAAAAGGAGTTTTCAGCTTCGTTACACTCGCTTGGTACTCCATCCGGAGTGTCACGAGTGGTCTGCGGCGCCCATCTCCGCTTGCTTGCGCCGTGGACCACGCGGCTACTTCCGCAGTAAATGCTGCATTGCAGTGGTGGCGAGTCAGTGGCAGCACCGTGCCTGAACTGTTCTCTTGAACTCACCCACCAACGTTTAGCATGGGGTTGGACAGGCCGAAAGTACCGTGTTCCAAGTCTTTGGTATGACCCGACCGGGAATAGTACGTGCTCAACGCAGAGCGCTTAATCAATTGTCAAAGTTTTTTACTTACGAAACACAAGAAAACGCTGTTGGGTGATCTACAAAAAAATAATTTGTTCGTATTGCTGCGTTTGTTTTCCCGAGACCTTCGTTCGCAAACAACAGCGTTTCAATGCTCAAATAAACCACTGCTGGTAAGGAAAGAATGTATTGAAATGTTCATTTCTATTTCAAGTCTCGGCCTCGACTTTTTTGACAGTGTGCCGATCTCGGTCTTGAAGTTTGAAACAAGTTTCCGTCCCAGAGATCATTGCCTCGACTACGTCACTGCTAACTTTTCCTACAAGTTTTCTTTCACTGCAGTGTTTCGGATAGCGTTGCTCTCCAAGTTGCTGTTTGTCACCCTCTCGCCAACGAACAAAACTCTGTCGACGCACATTGTGCAACGCCGTTGAACTCGTGGTTAAATTTATTGTTACGTTTCTCAGTTAACATTGAACTCAAAAGTTCGGGGCTGCTCAGCGCATAGGCGTAGCCAGGGGCGCCCAGGGGACCATGGCTCCACCAGGTTTTTAGCATATACACTTATTTTGTGCTTTGGGAGGCGGTATCTCAAACTAAATACTGTTGCTCGCCTAAAATCAAGCATTTTGTCCCCCCCAAAATTTTGGCTTGTCTACGCCACTGACTCAGCGGTTAATGAACACACTTCCTCGGAATTTTGATTTAAACATTTGCAACCAAGTTTTCCAGCATCAGAGGAGGATACATTGGACAAAGCTTCACGTTCATGGTAAGGTGTCCATTGATGCAACTGAGGTAACGTATTGTGATGTCAAAGGACGGTAACAATAGATTCTTTTCGCCGTGGTATTCCGACGTGATCGATTTTTGTTTGCAAGTTGTCATCTTACGCTAAATCTCTTCGCTAACAAAAAATACTTTTGAATGCATATACACGAACCCAGTTGAAACTGTCTCATGAAAAGATGCTGGGAAACTTCGCAGAACAGATGTACGGTGTTCGATTTTGTCTTAGGTGACCTGAAAGCTTAGGCTCAGTGGCGTAGCCAACCTAAAATTTTGGGAGGGGCCAAATATTTTAACTTCAAGCAAAGAAAAGTATTTGGTTTGTGACATCACCTCTCGAAGCACAAAACGACAAGATATGCTAGAAATGTGGGAGGTACGACTCCTTTGGTTAGGCCTATGATTAGGCTGAACAATATTTTTAAGAAACTTACGTGAAAATATTTACCAATTTCACCTCGTGTGAAGTTTTGCAAATTACTTCTACAGTAAAGCCAAACTTCGGGAAAAGTTTCTGCCTAAGTTTGGGGTAAAATTTAGACGTTTTGGTTTGTTCCCAAAAGATTTTCACCGTATCACAATCACGGCAGCAAGCTACGCTTTTGATACCCGACAAACGGTCGTAATTTGTTGCCGCATTTGATGCATTTTGGCATCGAATAGCCTTGCTTGCTGTCTCGCACACCGCAGCCATCGCCCGAATGGGGTCGCTTTGTCGTTTCTATATAGAAATTTGCGATATGCTTAAAAAATTTCGGCGTGATCTGCTTTCGTCAAATACAAGCGGAAGTTTCGCGAGTGCTGGGGGCTGCTGACCAGCATTTGCTGATCTCACAACTGATCTTTTGCTTGCATGCAAAGCATGTGAAGATGCCTCTTTTGTGTTATCTACATATGCCAGTTCCTGCGTCCACGTGTCGCGCACACAAACACATTTGCCCCAGAAACCGCTGAAGATAGCGAGCAGTTTGCCACGAGGCGATTGGTTTATGCTATAAATTACTTCGAATGCCTGTTCGCTGACACAATACGTCTTTTATGTACATGGTTAAATATTAGGGCGTGCACACTCACAGTAAACAAACAAAAGCAGCAACTCTGATGCGCGCAGCAAACGTCACCCAGTTTTATCTTCCTTCGTGCAATCGACGTTTGCTATACTCTACTGCCTACAATTGACAACTTGAGTAAACGTACCAAATTCAATTCAGTGCTTTTTATCGGGTGAACGCTTTCGCAAAACTTTTGCAATTAAAATAGCACATATGAGGTGTTATAATGTGACACTGAAGAATATATAATGGCTTATATGCATGGACGTTGGAAAATTTTTTACCAAGGGAAGGCAGTAGTGAATTTTTCCTGGTGTTGACCAAAACCACTTTTTCCAGGGAGACAACAAACAGTAGTAAATTTTCATTTCATCAACATGAAACTAAAATAAAAACATTTTTCTACCAAAAAGTTAATACAAAAATATCACAATACAAAGCCCAGGGATCTTGGCCCTCCTGCACCCCCATTCCGACGCCCATGCTTATATGCATCATGCGTGCATCAAAATAAAGTGGAGATCTCCCACGTTATCGCTTTCAAGCGCTTTCATTCAAATAGCTTATTTTCGCCTATCGGAATCATTTATAGACCTAATGTTGGACGGATTTCCAACAGCTCGAAAGTCATTTGTACTTGAATTGAACCTTTGTTAATATCGTCCGTGGAAGTGGTAGGTATAATGGGATGACACAAAACTACTGTGCAAGTTTTGCAGAAGCGATTGCATAAGTTTACTGAATTTTTTTGATTGGCAAAGACAAGTCTCGGCACAGCATTATAGAGTTCGATGTACACTGCGCTATCCTAAGATGAGCGATGTTTGCAAAATAAATCACGACAGTAAATAGTTGTTGATTTTAGTGGAAACATTCAACGATTGGAACTGTTGCATTGCAGACGCATTTCTGCGGCAAGTGCCTTACACGGGAATCTGAGGTTCATTTCCAAAACAACAAAGTGATAACTGTATTGTCTCTACCAAATTCGATCAGATCTGAATAATTTGCGCCAAATAAGCAGACTGGGTTGTTAAACATGAACGTAGCCGCTTGCATTTGCACAGTGGTTTTCACCCATTTCTTATACCGCGACCCATTACATCAACCCACTATGACCCAACGACCCCCATCCAAAACAAGAGTAAAGCAAATGTAATACAGCTGTGTAAACAACTGATTTACAGCGTAACAATCAGCCAGAGTTTGCAGATTTTCTTCACCTTCATTTGCTGCCCACGAAGGTTGTGGCTTCTCATGTGGAACCTGGCTCTTAATATCGTATTTTAAATTGTTAGCAAGATTGCTATAGCTCAGTGACTGCACAGCAACCATCACTTGGCATAAACTGAAATAGGGCAATGCGAATCGCCAGCAATTTTCAATAGAAGATACTCAGTAACAGCTCTCCATCGACAGGACTGCTTCGAAATGATGTCAGGTTATTTTGGTAAAAATTACGAACTTCCTGTTTTCGGCAAATAACCGTATCCGAGTTCTCGAATGCGGAATTGCGAACTTTCTGTTTTCGGCAAATAAAAGTACCAAATTAATTATCGTCGTTTTAGACGGGCCTGTACCCAGCATAGCGTTGGTTGCAGTGTGTATGCATTGTCTGCATAGTGTTAAAAATGTCTTCTACATTAATCAAAAAATATCTTATTCAATGTGTGCCGAGTAACTCACGTGAGTTATTGCTTGGCTACAGTTCCAGTTACGGCATCAAAATTTGCAGAACCGTTCTGTTTGTCTGCCTCAGGGTAAGAAAACGTAACTGAAAGCAAGCAAATGGCAGTTGGTTTTGAATCACGTTATGCCTATGACATAGAGGCTTTGACGTCACAGAAGATTGCACATTGACAAACAGTCCTTCCATTACGGGGAAAATTTCGTGGTAGGCTAAGGGCTGTTTGTGCGTAGAACGTCATCAGAGACTTTTGTTGGCGTTACACGCACAGTTATAAGAGATAATCAATATCTTCCCTAAAGACGTTCTCGCTTTAACAAGCATTTTAATGACATCAAAAACCATGTGGACGCGGATTTCACAAGCTACTGTATATTTCTGCAGGCCTTGAGTTCAAACCACAACCTTGGTTTTTATTCATTGGTTCCAAAGCATAGGCCTGCATCAAATTCTGAAAAATGCAAACAAAATTTTCTAGCGTTGATATACACCCACTGACGGTTTAGTTAGGCGTTAGGTTTTCTGGGCATTTTTGATTCCTAAAGCGCATGCAATGGCAAGCATTCTGTTTTGGATTGATGGGCACTCTCAGATAAACCTGACAGCAATAGGCGAACGAGTTCTCATGTAAGTGTGCGGCAAGCAACACCAGGTATTTTCGCAGAATGTTCCTGGCAGCGAAAAATGTGTTGTTTCGACAGAATGCCGCTTTGGCCATCTATACTTGCAAGCTGGCCAGCGATTACGTGAGGCAATACACCAAGCTTTAACTTGTTATAAAGCATGACAGTTATTGCATCATTACCCTGAACAGGGGTAACTTACAGGCAGCTTGCGCGTTCACCAGCAACTGGACGATGGCGACATCACTACTGCTAGGGCATCAACCCAGGGGTATCTAGAACTTCTACATATCCGTGGATCAACCTATAAACTTGTACAGGTTTTTATACAGTCGGGTATAGATCTATAGATAATTATGTGATCATACTGATGTCGTCCAATAGTTTCTTTTCGAAATCTTCAAACTTTAAAGGAAAGCGTACACTTTTCTTATCTCTGAATTGCAGTCATAGGTGTAGCCAGGGAGGCCAAGGGTGCCGTGCACCCCCAAATTTCTAGTATATCTTGTCGTTTTCTGCTTTGCGAAGCGGTGTCCCAAACAAAATACCGTTGCTCGCTTCAAGTCAAAAAATTTGTCTCCCCAAAATTTTGTGCTTGCTACGCCATTGGTTGCAGTAGACTTATTTCACAATTCATTGCAGATTCGTTTGATACAAGATGCTCCAACTCAAGCGTGCTCAGTACAAACATCGACCAATGCATATTTCCGTAACTGCCAATGCGTGTTCACAATTTTCGAAAAGACTGTTTATATTAAATGAATATCTTCACAAAAACTGGCAATATTTTTTTGTTCCGATTTTAAAGTTTTACCTGTGAACAGTATTTCGTATGCTAATTATATGACCTTGTGTTTCAGACAAAATGTAATGAATATTGAGCTAACAAAAAGGTGCCACACTCTTTTATGTATTAATACAAGGTGTCCGTAAACTCTCTTCACATTGTGAAGAAATCTATTACAAAAGCAAGTGAACAACAAAATACCTGGTAAGTATTAGAAAACGGGGAGTAAATGTTGTTTTTGTCACATTTTAAATACCTTTACCTGGGTGCCATTGCTTGTACGGAGCAAATCAAATAATAATCAATTTTTTGCCATGACCGCTGCACCACAGCTTCATCAATGGTTGTAATGGCATCAATAATCTTTTGCTTTAGGTCAGGATGTTCACTATCTTTGTTCGATGCACGATACTCTTAGCATAAACCCCCTTCCATACTTAATTCTGTGGGTTCGCTGAGTCTGCTTATCCGGTTTTGTTTCAATAAATCGCAATACAGGTTGTGCTTTTCCATTAGGAGTAGTCATTTTTACAGGGTCTCGGCAATAGAACAGTATTAGAGCGTCCGTCTCTCAACTGAAAGGTTGGGAGTTCGACACACGGTACTGACTCGCCGTAGCTTTTCCTGGACAAAAGCGTTCACTTCAAATGCCCCATGAAGAACCAACAATCAGGCTCCAGTCTGCCGCCAATTTCCGTCACCTAAAACAAATTTTTGAAATATCTTCGTTCGTGAGAGTTGACTTTACCTTTTTTCTGTAAAAAGTCTGTCCAACTTTTTACGCTTATTTCAGAAATAACAGAAATAACATGCTAACACGCTGCATTTTGATAAAGCCGTTTGCCTTGAAATTACTGAAGAGGGTTTTGCTTATCACAATGGTATGTGGAAATGAAACCTCCTGGCAACATTAAAACTTGACGATCATATTTTGAACGACGTATGACATTGGTTTCTCTGCAAGAAACTTTCAATTCTTCGGAAGTAACATTCAATTTTTCAGACGTAACACTTACGTAACACAGATTGCACGTGTTCAGTGACATTTGACACCACAGTGAGGTAGAAAGAATTGTGTTTTATCTCCGACTTTCTCCGTTTTTTCGGCCAAATAAACAGTTCAGGCTTGATAACGTCAGACGTTCTGTAGCTCTACGTCACAATGGCTGAGAACGAACCCAGAAATTCGTGCGAAAAATTTCTTTCCGAGACTTAAAATATGATTGCGAAGACTTTGCCAACTTCAGTCGTTACGGAAGTGGCAAGAATTCTGCGAAACGTTTATCGTGGCTGCTTGTAGAGCGCAGACGCGGTCACTAAGTAACCAAACGACCCCGGGAGAATATGTCGCGCGTCTCTGCAACACGTTTCTTTGTTTGGTCATAATTGTGTTGACTTGCCTGCGCGGGGTCACATCTGATGGCTAAACAGATCTTGTCACGTGACAGCTACTGCGGGGCGGGAGAAAATTCTGTGATCTTTCGATAGTACACGGAACGCACTTCAACTTGCGACCTGCGTTTTGGTGTCGCCATCAAGCAACTTGAACGTGTGAAGTTAATTCCAATGGCAAAATATTCAATCCATACACAACACACACAACTCCATGCACATGCACAACAAACTATCTCAAACGTTCAATATTTTTAAAACTATTGAGTGTTTCATTCAAGGTTATTTTTCCGAAACTGCCTCCGCACAGCATGATATGCAACTCATGGCCGGTTCATCCAGTGTATAGTATAGGGATGGCCAAACTGCGACTTGAGAGCCGCATGCGGCTCTTTGAGCTTTCCGAAAAATTATATATTTTTTTTAATTTCTATTGCAAAGTGTACAAATATTGCAAAATAGTAATGCGGTAGCTACCGTGCCTTGCAGTATTACTTTTGTAAGTCGCTCGAAAAAGAAATGTGACGTCACAGAAGCGTAGATAGCTAATAAATTCGTGTTTTTAGATTTTTATGTTGCGACTCTGTGTAACTTGGGTTTTACGATATGCGGCCCATATATAAAGCAGGTTTGGCCAACCCTGGTATAGTTGAATGCGACGTCGAATGTTCTTATCAAGTGAAAAGCATTCTTTATCGTTAAAACAAAGCTATAGACCGAAGTTTTGATCAGGTTTGAGACAACAAAACAAGTTCTAGCTTTGCAGCCAGCTGTTTGAGGAAATATCCAACCTGGTCTTCCATCCCTTTGCAACGATTCAGGCTTGCACTTATCATTTAGCAATAATAGCAAAGCCACCGCAGTGACCATACATCAAGCGAATCAGTCGCAATAATTTATTTGCACAAGGAAACTAGTTTCGTGTTCGACACATCTTCAGTCCTTATTCAAATAGAATCAATCAAATTGGTGTTACTT
>Ga0210059_1001754_pt1 | contig 33167 bp, 19 predicted proteins | sample Ectturendosymbi2_FD_188042 | JGI IMG/M metagenome (GOLD analysis project Ga0210059, IMG submission 188042) | Ecteinascidia turbinata endosymbiont from Florida, USA - Sample 2 (SPAdes) (version 2) | ecosystem: Host-associated > Tunicates > Ascidians > Unclassified | place: Key West, Florida... | reverse complement strand
AGTACCATCACATGCAATCCCGGGTACCACAAATGAGAGATAAGGATCTCTGGAAAGTATATAAGAACAACGCACCCTAATAGCAGTAGAGTGATCGCGGCGCGTGATCTCTATTGCTACTCAACATAAGATTTCAGTGATAGAGGCAAATAGCAAACGTTATCTTGTGCTTAAATGAATTACATAATTGACTGCTTAAACAAGCAAACCTTGTGTGCTTTTGCTCACCTAATGAAAAACTTTTCGGAAGCTGTACAAAATACCTATTAGTTTTTATCAGTTTCTAAACGTATGTTTTTTTACGTTTAGGCCTAGCTCGATTACCATTTAATGCATCTTTTTCATTCTGAGATCTCGATGCGCATTTACCGTGATGTTTTTGCTAGAAAACAAAAAACATAAATCACTGTAGGTGACATACCTTTGTATTTTGACATTGTACTAGATTGTCACACAGGAATAACGAGCATTCGTCAATGTCAAAGCAAAACTGTTTCTGAGATGTTTCAGCGATTCCAAACCCAAAATATGACTCGCCGCTAAAACCTTTAGGACATCCATTACAGTAAAATCCCCCAATTGTGTTGATGCATAGCTGCTTTTCGAAACAAGGATTCAATCCTTCTGTACACTGAAAAAGGAAAATCGTCGTTGCGAATTAGTATACCTTGCAGCTAGTAAACAATTTCACAATGATTCTAATTCACGTTACTTTTGAGATATAGATGAAAACCAGTCTCAAATCTATCAAGTTGTTTAGAATTTCAGTGATTATACAAATGAAGCCTTTCTTCTGGATTGTAGAATTTGTTGATATTCGTGAAATGAACAAAACTAGATTTTTTAATTTACACTTCAAAAGTCTTTAACGGTTACGCTTTACCAGGAAAAGAAAGGTGCTCCATACGTTTTCTTGTTTAATGCAAGTAAATTTGAAGTGATCAATATAGTGGTCATGAGCGGTAACTGGTAGTTGAGGCTAAGTTTTTTACAAAATGATGAACACTCATTTGCGAGGAGTAGAAAAGTAGTTCTGCAAGGAAACGTTCAAAGACAGTTCGTTTTGCATAGTCTTACCAGTTATACTCATCATGTTGGTGAACTATCATTAATCAAATTACATGGACGAAGATTAAGTAGAAAACATGAAATAGCAAAAAGGCGTTTCCAACTTCATTCACCAATGCTTGATTTCCAAAGAGCGGCGTATCGCCCCTTTAATTATATGCTTTTATCGCTGAGGAAATCATCATGCAGCATCCCACGTATCGATTCACATTCTGTAATATTGTGTTGAGGCATGCTTTTTCCCACTGTTTTTTGTTTGTTTTGTTTTTCATGCTTATTATACCTAACGTTGATTTGATGCTTTTTATTACTTTTATTACCATTTGTAAAGCGTCTTCAATTAAAATTTGGTCTGTGCTAGCAGCAGGACTGGCTGAGAACTTGATCAATTTGGTCTTTCGCCAACCTTTTGTGATTCAACATGTTACAGTAGAACACGATTACTAAACTGCGAAATCTGAAAGTCCTGATGTTTTATACTTTCCTCAACTTATAATCAACTAGTGATATTTGATGTTATTGTAGTTCCTCTTGCTGCATTCGTGTTATTTCGTGGTTTAAATCACAAAAATGATCGAATAGACCATACCATTTCACAAAAACCTCTTTTATACTATGAGGCCTGCACAACATTCGGTCCAAGGCCGTACGCAGTCCGCAAAAGCTTTTCTTGCGGCCTGCGAGAGTTTTCTCAATTGTTGAAAATGTTGAAAAAGCCCGACCCCGAATAAGTAGCTGTCGTTCCAGAATTTCTTCCATATTACAATGCAATCTTTACATCGAAATGAAATAGACTTTTGCGGCCTGCGGCTAATTTATTTGGTAATTTGGCTCTTTGAGCTTTCTGAGTTGTGCAGGCCAGCCTACTGTACATTTATTGTAAAACAGCGATAAATGTGCTTAAAACGTAGAATATTGGTTTAAATAATTTTTCACTTTTTGTGCAAAGTTTTCTCATTTGGTTGTTACCTCATCAATATCAGTGCAGTTGATGCCGTTTCCCGTAAACCCTTTCGGACAATCAAAGCATTCAAAGCTCCAGGACATGTCAGTAAGTCTTTTGTTTACGCATTGAACACCAGGATGACAAGGCTTCGGATTGCTTCTACAAGGACCTGAAGTTGCGCAAATGATAATGAAGGCACTAGGTCACGAAACACTTAGGTAGATATTGTTGTAGCGTTGTCGCAAACGCAAAAGCTGCAAGATGAGGCTGCAAGTTGAGAAAAAAGCAATTCTGCACCACTTTCAGGTTGAAACTGAGCTTATCGATTGGAATTTTGTCATTTCTAATACAGTAGTTGCAATAACTACATAATCTGAAGTTTAGACAAGAAACAGTCATTTTTATCTCAAATCGACTTATTTACATTTCATTTAAAAATAAATTTCGGCCTCGTGGAGAACTTTTACCCTTTTCTGTTCAGATAAAATGAAAGTGAATGGCGGTAAAATCTGTTACATGAGAAGTACCTTTTGAATTATTTTTCAAGTTTTATTACACCGCTGTAAGGATGAACTCATTGAAAACTGTCTAGTTTCAAACAAAAAATTATCTCTGCACGAATTGCTGATAAAATGAGAAAAACTATGTTTAGAAAGCTCTGGTGACATGTTCTATTGTTAGTATAGATAAATCTTTTCTCAATGAAGCAATTTTGAGCACTTTGTGGTTTAAAATTGGCCCAAGCCTTTAATCATAAATTTTGTAATATCAAACCAAGTGAACTAGACATAAAAATTACTGGTTGAGTCCATTGTGACACTGCACAGTAAAAACTGGATTAAAATTTTTCAAGCCTGGTTATTTTTTTGAAGAAAACGTTGACGTTTTCAAAGCAATCTCATTTACTGTTGTATTGATGTTGTGAGCGCCGCTGTAGTTCTTGTATATATAAGGAGTGCAATGTTTTTGCCAGTTTTGCAACTCCCAAGTCGACAGTGGATATAGTCGCAAATTTAACAAACGTTGGTATGGTAAGTAAATTTCAACCGAATTTGATATTTTGTTAAAGCAGGCCTTGACTTAAATTGCAGGCGTAAGGTAAGGTGCTTAGTGTGATTTTTCATCACTCATTAATAAAACACTAATATTTCCTTAGACACTATAAAGGAAAACAAACACGGCAAAACATTTATGAGAACAAACTACGCACAATCTTCATGGCAAGGCTGACAGTACGAATATCCATCCGATGACCATTCTTGATCTGGGCAAGGCTGACAAGATGAAGAGCCCGGACAGCTGTGGTAACCTAAAAAACAACGGTTTACTGAAGTTCATATCTGGTTAACTTGTGCATCAAATTCTCTGCAAAACTTACGTTCGTTCTAACTAACATCACTCCAATTTTTACCTGCTTGACATTCACGACATTGCTTCGTTCTAGTTTCGTTGGTAAACGTACCAGCCGGACACAGGTGACATAGATCTGAAAAAAAATGTAGAGCTGCCAAACAGTTCTAGGCGATATCAATACCATGATTTTTACATAAAGCAAAACTTTTATTGCGATGTTAATCATTCGTTCCACGCAACGAGCTGAATTTAAACGAAAAGCTTAAGAAGAAGTACAACGTTGTGATGGCTATGGCTCTGTGATGACGCAATGCTTTTCAGGGGACAACGGTCTGACCTTTGTCAAGTCTGGCTGTGATATTTAGCAGCTATTGTATTTGTAGACGTTTGGTGGATAAAGTTTGCTGCATTATGTGGAAATGTGGTGCTGAAAGAACAGTGAGTTGTTTCTAACAACTATGCAGACTCGTAGCCATGGGGATCAGTTGGAGGCAGTGACCTCCAATTTTTTTGCCCAACCCAAATTTTGTTGTGCTTTTCCAAGATATAATAAAAACAAGAAATTTGCCGCTTAAAATGTATTTTGCACCTCCTAACCATGAAACCTGGCTACGGGCCTGCAAACATGTTCAATATAAAGAATAAGCTGTTTTGACAAAAGCTGAACATTATAAAGCGACTGCTTTTCACAAACATGCGAGTGATGTTTTTTTCAAGTTTTATGTGGTACATGTTGTGGCACTAGCTTCAATGTGGATAGCTAGCAGTCACAGAAGTTTGAACATGTACCCAACGACTTTTCTCCTACCTACCGTGACACCTTACAAATTCCACACACCAACAAAACTGCAGCCGCTTTTTCCCTACAGTAATTACATAAGGAACAGGTAAACAGAACAACACTTGCCGTCACAACTTAAATAGCAAAATTCAAAAACGTTGGATTGTCAAATACTGTTTCAGAAATACAACAGATACAAGCTAAACATTCCACTAAACGCAGCTAAACGAGGGCAAATCGACTTCAGTGCGGGTTAGCTGACCGTGCAACAAACAATTAACAATTGGAGAAGCACACAACTGCGGTTAGGTACAGATAAGTAATACGAGCTCAAAGACACAAGTGCCATTAAATTACAATTTCAATGCCGATTGGCAAATTACAACTGTTCGGTAATTCTCCAAACAACAAATCATAAAGCGTGTGTAGCAAATCGATGAGTCACTACGAAGATCTTACCAAAGTGAAAAAAAGAAAACAAACTAAGATGGTATAGACACGTTACAAGATCCAACGGTCTCTCCAAGACAATTCTCCAAGGAACAGTTCAGGGAAATACAAAACGTGCCAGACAGAAGAAAAAAATGGACCGATGATACCACGAAGTGGACAAGGAAAACCTTTACAGAAACCAAGGCAGTCACACACAACCATAAATTGTGGACCCGATTAGTGCAACCGTCCTTAACTGTAGCGCACCTACGACCCTAAAAATAGAGTTATGGGACAAAAGGAAGAAGAAAAGACCAAATCGATGTGGCTTCCACAGCTCAAATTTTCAGTTTTTAGTTTATGAGAAAGCTCGCTGTTTCGAATGGCAGCAATTGGGCTGCTCACTTAAGATCCGAAACGTCACTAATCGTCGCGTCACTAATTCGAATTACAGCTTTGCCACAGTAGTATCGTTAACATCAGATTGTTGCCTTCTTCAACATCAGATTTTTGCATCACAGTTTCTTAAAAGGAGAATGCTTCATTACTAACGTATAATGTTAATTCCAATTCAGCGAAGAGAGCTTCTTCAATTTATAACCATAACCAAACACACAGGATGAGAGATTGATCAAAGAATCATAACAATAATGAATTTTACTTCTTTTCATCCTTAAAGGAAACGTGACAACCAAAAACAACAACCCAGTCAACATCAGATTTACCGTTAAAACATCAAACATCAGAAGTGTCTCTCAAAACATCAAAAGTGGCAACACTGAGTGGATATGGACCGAGAAGCAGTTTTATGGCGCGTTTCACATGAGGCGAAAAGAAAATACATGTTGGACAGACATCGCTACCTTAATGGGGACGGGGGAATAACGGATCGTCGAGCCAGAAAAGTGGCTCTATCCGCAAAATGCTGTCAATTAAAGTTATGCTTTAAAACGGCACTAAAATGTAACAAACCTTATTTCACCCCACAAAGAGAGCATAATAAATTTGGTGACAAGGTTGACCCTGTAACGGTTAAACACAGATGACACAGCATGTAGCGTTTATTCACACTGCACAGGTGAAGTCAGTCTATTCGTCGCTGCGCGCCTTGACAGTATAGTGGGTTTGGACACCCAATGCAGCGTTGCTGGTGAGGATGGTCGTCGTTGCATTCAGAATTGTTGGTTTCCCCAAACGCTAGGAACAACGAGGCAGCCTAAGCGTTGTTTGAGCACTGTTCTCTCTGACTGCCTAATAAGCCGCCTGACATTCTAGGTTGCCAATTAGCTCTCACTTTTTTGGGAACTTGTCTATTGAAGTAATAAAGGACAAGGTAGCCAATAACCATTTACTCGCAGATATTGAAAACTCCTGCTCTTGTGGTAATTAAACAAGAGAATTCACTTTCTCTTATCTCATTCACCTGTTTTCCCGTCAACAGAAAAGCGTCCAGTTTGGCAGAAAGCTTTGTTGCCATTGGCGCAGGCCTCACCGGGGCCACAAGGCAAGCATTCATCGCAGCTAGTTGCATTGCAGCCTGATCCGTAACTGAATGTTGGACACATACGTGCAAAACCATTTTCGCAAACCTAATGAATAAAAGTAGAACATTTCAGCCCTACTGATTGAGCATTTTAATAAAGGCAGTATATCTAAAACAAGTTGTAAAGGCCAAAACAACTTCAACTATCTTTTATAAATCTCTTCCTATATTTCATATTTTCCGTACCGCGTGTTTTTCCCGAGAAAACGTGCTCCACACCGGACAGCTTTTCAAAATTAACCGTGTTTATGCCGTATTTATGAAACACATTGTAACTGAAACCCAAAAGAAGGCTTCAATATTTAAATCCACTTTTATTCTTCAAAGTTATTTGACATAAACATACGAAATTTCGAGAGAAAAAGATTACAGCGGGTATCCAGTAAATGCCAAATCCGTGCTGCTGCGTATCCATGTGTCTGTCTCATGCACACCATGTACGTAATGATACGTAAGCCGGTATTGAAAACATATTGCAAATATTTCTTTGAAAATAATAACATTAAAATTCCCTTTTACATAGAGATCGAATCGGCATAACATACTGAAATGCAAAATTGCAAAGAATATCTCAAATAAATATGAAGCTCTTTATTGTCTGATGTTTTACAGTTTTCTTTAAATTTAGACTGAAGGAAATTCTCGTGTTAGCCAGCTGGAACGAGTAGTGTTGTGGAGAATACACTTTCAGTACCAGCCCACGTATATATACGCGAGGAGAAAACATGCAGAGGGTACCGGTCGACGTATATATACGTTCTTAACGAAAATCTTGGTTTTATGGCCCTGGGAGCCAAAAGAATGGGCCATTTTTGCTCTCAAGTGTTTTTTGGAAACTAGGCTATCACCTGAGTCTTTAGAGCCCGTGATCGGCTTTCTAGCTTATCTTGAGCCGAAATTATGGCTTACAAACCAAAAATTGGATATAAATTCAAATCCCACAAAACGTAACCTTGGTCATTTTGGCTAAAAGCCACAACTCGCCAGCTGATTGAGCTAGAAAGCTGTTCAAACCCTTTGTTTCGTATGTGCCCGAATTAATTGTGAAAAGAAAGCTTGTAGTCCACAACGCTATTTTATTCCTTACAAAATGAAACGAATTACGTACAAAACCATCAGGGCATTCTTCACATTTTGCTGTTTTTCCAAATGAATGTTCTGTAGGGGATCTTCCACACGTTAGATTGTACTGGCTGTAATCATTGATTTTGTCAGTGGTGCCAAGAGAGCCACCATCAGGACACCGTCCACATGAAAGCCTTCTGCCATCACCAGGACAGTAGTAGGACGGCGGGCAATGAAAACACAAACTTTCATCTGTGCGAAAAACACTTTTCTCACAATTTAGTTACCAATATGGTAGTTCTTAGAACAAACTGTTCATAACACTTATTAACCAATTAAACGTAAAAAAGCAAACACAGTTTTTATTGCTTGCAAAAAACTGCGAAGTGCGTTTGATTGTGATGTGACCAGAGACAGCGCAAACCGAACTGTATTCGTCAAAGAAATACTTGCGTTAAATGTACTCACATGCAGTCTGCTTAGCTTTTACGCAGCCATACATTTCCATTCTGAGGCCAATGCCCTGATACCAAGCTTGTGGATAAATACGCACAAACCGTGCTTCTATGCTATGGTTGAACTGAACAGTTGATACGGTTTCGGCGTCGTGGTTTCCGACAAGAAAAGATGTGGAGTAAATATTTCCGTCATTGCTTGCTGTTTCGAGTAAAGTGGTTGAAATGTTGTTACTAGAAAGCCAATCTTCAAAATGAATTTCTTCTTCCGAGAAAAACCAAGCGCTTCCTAAAGAAAACAAACCATGAAGATTAAAATATAAGTACCTGTTTAGCCCTACAACTAACAAGATTTTTTTCTTCAAGAATTACCAATGGGGTCAATTGACCCATATGTTGAATATGAGTGTTTTTTTGGATATAGCGCACTAGTTATCGCATCTTTTTCATATGAATTGATTTTGGCAGTGGGAGCTTTGTCTGTGGTGACGTCACAGTGCGTTCGCGAACACGTTTTGCGCATGCGCAGTGGCAATTCTCTTATTTGATTTCACTGCCTTGTGGAATTGGGGGTGCAAACTGCTCAAACGTTATATTGCGACAAGGACCGAGTTTGCTAGAAAACTTTGGGGAAACAAACTTTGTGTGATATGCATGTCAATATGCATATCACAAGAATACAATTTTTTGGTTGCCTTGTGGTGACGCTACCATGTTCACTCAACCGTAGTACGACGTTTTCGTAAAATTGGCAAATTATGGAAATTGTATTTTTTAGGACCATGACCCAAATGCCCCACTGGCTACGCCCATAGTGCAATGGGAGTTGCATAAAGAACTATGCTACTACTTAACAATGATTACTAGGTCTTTGCGTCTTTACTAAGTACACAAAACTTTAGTAATATCACTTGAATAGTTCTTGAAAAAGTGAATAAAACAAAAAACAACACTTCCAATTATTCTCACAAACTATACGTTAAAGTAGAATTTATGAACTTCTATCTCTGAGATTCAAATAATTGGCAGAAACATAATGTAATTCCAATTAATAAACATGTCTCTTAGATTACATTGACTGGCACAATGACCTAAGAAATACGCCTATATCATATCATTTTTGTCATGTTCATCGGAATAGTGCTTAAGTTTTGCCAAATATACAGCACTTTGCATCAACGGACCTAAAAATTCCTTGTCGGTATCTTGGCAGTGAAGTTTATACAACTATATTGATATCACAAAACATCGGGGGGGGCAAAAGTCATTGTGTCCCTCTATGCCCAAAAGTTGTAGAAGACATGTCCACCCGTCCCCTCTGAAACGCGGTCCCTGATGCACTGCGGAGATCTTACCGTCATATTGCTTGTGAACACCAAAAAGTATGTGAAGACGAAGAGGTTATCATCAAATACATGCAGCAAGAATGCAGGATTATGGATCACGTCGTTCAAGAGGCTTCCCGCAGACTTCCAGAAGAAGTAATATGCAAGTATCCGGAACGTCTCATAGTTGAACGCTCGATAGTGGCCTTGTAGCTGAATTTCGCAGGCATCCAGTAGCTGTTTATCTCAAATGCAGGCTTGCGTTTTCGTGATATTATTTGACCAAAATACAAATGCTGTATAGCCTCCTCTGCAGCCTGTGAATGTGTCGCAGAAGAACAAACCGTCGACCATGTTGTCCTCCACTGTCCACTCCATCGACTTCCCCATGGACTGCATGGCCTGACGGTGCTGGACAATGAGACAGTTGAATGGCTGCTCAACACCTGCCCCGAGGTATAGTGCGGCCAAGCAATGGTTTCAACAACTCACTCAAAAGTGGAAGTAGAAGATTTGACCAAACACCTGCTCTAGCTTATGCTATGCAGTTATCTGCTGTGACTAGGCTAGCAAAAAATGGAAGGTAGAATGCACAAGAAGTTCTCACAGCTCTTCAAGTTGATAAAGACTCCGCTGAAAATGAATTTGATGAGCTCAAGCCAATAATGTGTCAGGTTGACGAAGAGATTGATAGAAAGCACCATATTGTGCAAGAATATTTCCGAAATGTGGGTACCTATATACTTTGGCAGACCGAGGTCAACTAATCAGTAGAGGTGGTGCCACTTGGTTACGTTATTTTTGGAAAGCCCAACATTCTCTGCTTAGGGGTCAACTGACCCGTGTGGTAGTTCACTGTTTTTCCATCGTGAAACACTGGTTTTAAAAGCAAAGTTGTTGTCGACTTGATGGTTTGCTCAAGGCACAGAAATAATGAAAGTCAAAATGTTTGGGGTTCCCAGCTGCAAACGTTTTCTAAAAATTTGAAAAGAAAATTGCAAAAGGGTCAATTGACCCGTTTGGCAGTCCTAGGGTTAATCGGCAAACAGTTGCAGACCACCATTTGAATATACGAGAACAGATGTAAACAACACAACACGAGGTATTGTTGCAATGCCTGGTTTTCCAAAATTGTTCGATCTTGGGTAATTGCACTGTTGCAATACCTTTTAAATTGAACAGATTATAGTGAAATTCAAAAACATACCATTGCTCACTACAGTGAATCCAGACCGATATTCATTCCAAGTTGACCCATCAGTGCTGTAACTAAGAATGTAATGAGTAATCCAATAATTATGCTTTTGAGATCCTTGTACGGATATTCCGTGCAAACTCATGTGGTTCTGGAAATCTATCTGTGAAAGACAAAAACGCATGGGAAGGTCTCAAAAACACTGCTTTTTTAGATAAAAAATCAGGTTCACCAAATTAAAGCCAGTTGCTGTAATTAATACCAATTTATTCGAGCATTGTGCTTTAGAAACGTAACCGAAAATACTGTGGATTTCATAATTAGCTACACACATTTTTATCTCTGTTAGAACACATTGGAAATGTTTCGGGAAATACTGCTCCGAAATGTTCATGAATTTTAAAGTATGGCACATCTGACATCTTTTGTCAGGCAGCGACCGGTATCACGTCTGATTTATGTGCTTAGTATACTTGCTGCAATATGAAATGCATGAATTACTCATTGAATTAAGCAAGGATTTTGAGAAATCGAGCAGCATTTTGCAGCAATATTCAAAATGCTTTTTACGCCAGTAGAACTTGCTGCCGGTTGACGTACTGCGAAAAAGAACTAAACCTTGTGGGATAATACAACAATGTGTTTGTCAGTGTGAAATATATGCTCAGTAGTTTTCTTCAGTCGTTTACAGTACATTCCACTTTTCAAGGCCGTCGTTTCCAACCAATTAAACGTTTTCGTGACAAAATTTTATTTAACCAAAGTTTTATGCACGGTCCCTTAAGTTATGCTTTGCTGGAGTCAGAAGCAAATTTTGATTTTCGGGGTCCTAGGCTGTTTTAAATTGGGGCCCCTTCTGGAAGGTTTGCGACGTCTGATGTCATACAAATGAGAGTAGCACTACACGTTTTCGTTGCTTCAACTGAACAAGTTGTTCCAATTAATAAACATATTACAGTACTTTATTCTGACTTGCCTCGATATCAGGAACAAAAACAGTCACAATGAAATAAACGAAAAAGGCAGCGGTGAATTTATCTGATCACACTTACATTGTACATATTTATTGAGTACCTCACTGGCCTCGTGTAGTCTGAAAAATGGATTCAGGCGTTTTGCTCCACACATTATACGTAACAACAACCAATTCTCGACGCCATAAAAAGAGAATGCTCATGGTGATTCACTTTAATCTTTCGCGCTCATTCTTCTATAGAGATCTTTTCTTAGCGGGATAGTAAAAAAACGTGAGTTGAACCAAAACATGAATACAAATATAAATGCTTGCAGACATCTTGGAAATTGTCCTTACTCCCAAAATGCTGGGGCCCCCGAAATCGGGGGCTCTAGACTTAAGCCTTTTTAGCCTAATGGTAAATCTGCGCCTGACTGGAATGAAAATTAGATCTCAATACCTGATTGGTTCTTTAGTTTAATTTTTATTGCGAGCAGGCCAAAACAAAAAAATAGATTTGAAAAGTAATTCCGAAAACGCAATCATCACTATGTATTAAGATTCTGTTTGAATAAAAACTGAAGATGTTAACTCACTTATCAAAAGGATAGTTTAAAATAAACTTTTAAGTTAAAATCAACAGTGCTAATTCATTGCTTAAAAAGGTCTCCAATCAATACACCCAACAGTGTCTGTCTGCGGATCTGATTATGGAACCAGAAAATTTAATATGTTAAGGCTGCTGGGAAACCAAATACGTTTCTGTAGGCTTATTTATTATACTAAAACGTAAAGTAGAAATTATCCCCAAGTCAAATGATTTTTGGCTGGCACATTGGGGATCGAAGTAAAGCTTATCTAGGGTCATGTTTAGCTCAACGCTAGCTCTGCACAGGATTACTTTTGCTCAACTTTATACGCAGAAGGGTATAAAAATCCGCTCCGGGTTGATTTACCAGCACGGGTTGCTGTTATAACTTCACCGTGTTTTCTGCGGCTTGGGGCAAACTTCGCTCAGCGATGTGTGCTGTAATCGAGTTTAAAAATGATGAGGCATGCTTGGGAGCATTTTTTGCAAAACAACTGCCGATGAACGTCAGAATTGTGTCTGTTTACTAATTCTACTGTAAAAAGTTTTTACTGATTTGACAATATAAGCTTTGTAATAAAAAATTTTTGCTTCGTAGCATAAGGGATTGTATGGAAATTTCACAGTGTGTTATATCTCTTACTAAGCAGGCTAACAGACACAGAGTTCTTGAATTTGGGGATAAAAGCTGCTTAAAAAGCAATGGCCGAAGTTGAAATTCTTCGCCGCATTAAAGTCAGGTTATGAGGAACATTTTTCGTGAAATTCTTGGTAATTAATATTTAAAGGAGTAGTCTTAGTGTGAGAATCTCTAAAAGTTTCGGCTTGCTGAAAAGTCACTTCTGCTCTTGTTTGTGTATTGCAGTGACTTTTAAAAGTGAGAGTGTTTGATGTGCTAAAAGTTAGGAGAACATTACTTCTGCAAAAACTGCAAGGTTTCTGTGAAATTAACAGCAAATGATGAAAAAAATTATTACATCTGTGAGTAGCATTGCTTTCCAACGTGTAAAGTATTCAATTTTGAAAGCGTTATGAACGGGATGATAATTTGGACATCCACGCATTGTAATTTGCTGTGATACTTTCTCTTACACATTGTGCAAACCCTTTTTGTTTTCCACAGTTTTGAATGGGCCATTTCCACCCAAAACGTAGGTAATTTTGATAAACGCACCAAGTTTCTTACTTTAGTGGTGAAACGACACCTTGCTGCAATAACAAGAGGCGTGCGAACACTGAGGGAGATTGCAAAATTTTCCAGAAAATCATATTGTAAAATTATTCTTTTTTTCCTGGAATCTGTGGATCGAAGGAATTAACAGCAATTTGGGTTGAGGAAACTCATTTACACATTGGTAATACCACTAAATTTGCAAAAAAATTACGTTTGTTTGCAGCAAAAACTTTCAACTGCATGTTTCTCTTCAACACTGTTGGACATGGGTGACAAAAAATGGTGCTTTCATAAATATCATTTATTGCTCCCAGCAGGAAAGAAGCGAATCCGTTATAACTAATACTTTTGGTAGCCGTAATGTGCCAAGCTTAATTTAAAAAATCTTTTATAACGAAATACGACGTTTTCAGTTAACTTTAAAAAGTCTCAGTAGTAAAAATATGTAATTTCGGAACACTGCTTCACAATTCAAGACGCTTTTTAAATCGCATGTTTGCAAATAAAAACCTTAAAACTTAGTCTTGTCTTTTTTCTTACCTGGAGCCACTGACTGTGATTGTGGACAGCTGGTATCCAAGCGTCACCCAGTTTCAAACCATATTTATTAACCAGAGCTTGCCTGTGCAAGCGTGCGTAGTAAGGGTGGTCTGACGATCCACAATCCTCCGAAACATTCACTGACGAAGCCGTCATGGCATTGTTCGGCACTTGGTAGTCTTGGAATCCGACAGGTCTTGAGCACTCTGTGAAGAATAATGTATTTTCGGAGATACACTGAAAAAACAGTATGATATTTTCTCGACAGAAACTAGTTCAACAAAATCTGTGTTGACAACAAAGTCTGGATAGCAACAAAATTTCTGTTGATCTTTGTCTTTGAATCGTTCTCATCTTTTGCAAAAACCTATGACGCAAAAGTAAACAACTGTCAATCATTCAAATGGACAACTTGTTTATACTGGGTCACTGCACTTTTTCGCAACAAGGTTTTCAGCTTTACGACAGTACTTTCATTCTGCCTTACTAGCTACAACGTAAGCGTTGCTTTTGTTTGTTGACTACTATATTCTATGACTACTACGTACATTTTAAAATATCCTTTGTTAATTACCCCCTTCGTTTTACTGCCTTTCACACTCTGCACAGCTGACTAATTTAGGGTGCTACTTAAAAATATATGTAGGCCATAAGACACAAACGCCTGTTTTAAATGTCAAAAGCTGAAACTTACAAAAAATGTTTACCTGATAAAGTTAATGATATCTGCTAACAGAAAAAAATACGCCTTTCCACTGTTACCCCACCCGATCCTTGTGTAAGTCAATGTAGCAACTTTTCCTTGAAATAAGTTGATGACAATTTAAAAAATTCAATTACTAGAAAAGATATCATCAGATACAGCATGACGTTTCATTATAAAGAAAATTCCTAAAGGTTCTTTTTTGTAATCGCCTAAATAGTAAAAGCATAAGATTGCAGCAGCAGCAGCAACAACAACAACAACAACAACAATAAGTCATTGACAAAATCACGGACTTAAAAATTTTTTCATCAAAAACATATAGAATTAGCTGTTCCAAAAATATTACAAGTTTTGATTTCTTTACAAACAATTTAGTACCAATTGTGACTGAGAAGTGGCTGTTGTTTTCCTTGTTTTACACGATGTACCATCTTTGTTTTGTAATCTAACGTCCCGCACTACCTTCGTTAAATTGTTGGAGAAGATAATATTAATTTTCTGAGGCGTCCAGCACTTTCCTAATTTTTGAGGTCTATTCGCAAACTTTATTTAATCTTCAAATATTTTTCTCAAGCGTTGCACTGAACACCGTCACTGAATGGCGAAATGTAAGGATGATGAATTTTAGCTGAGTTTTTTTACCGTAAGTCAGCGAGTATCGTCCTGGAACTCGGAAAAATAACTGAGCTTCATATTCAGGTATGAACTTCATCTCGATGCTGTAGTTTACGGAAACACGATTGTACGAGAACAAGCACGAGTTAGATACCTGTAAACAAGGCATATGTGCAATAACATTTGCTATACATTTTGATAATGTTTAAATTTGAGACTGCAGGTGCTGTAAACCTTACAAGCGTTTCAGTAGACAAATTTCGTTTGTTGCATAGCAAATGCATATAAAGAGCATGGTTAGCGGTTACCACATCAACTTGGGATAACTTAAGGATCAGACCATCTCAACGATCTATCGCAACCTTACTTAGAAAATGAATATTTTATATTTTGTTTTGGGACACAAATTTTTAATATGTAAAATTTTTTCACAAACCGTTTTCACATATGGTATTTCATCTGTTGCTTTGCAAAAATAACCAAGGTCACAGTTGTTTGTACGCAAAACTGAAATAATATTCAAAGCTCATAAGTTTCGTGGGAAGATTTGCGACATTTGCAATCACAAATTTTTAGGTTGCTTCATGTGTGTCACAGAAAATACTGCCTATATCTTTTTTAATATACACGCTATCTGCCTTGTCCAAAAACTCTGAGCACAACACGTGTAGCTTTCATGCTGCGACCCACCTCTGAAGTGACTTGAAAATTTCGATTGCGTGAAATTTGATGATGCGGTAATTAAGTGAGATGAGAATTAGACCAAGTAACCATTCAGGCATTCAAAGGCAGAACGAAGCTGTAGCCAATACAATAAGGCAACACAGCGATTTATTGACATGCTAGTTCGGCACCATCAAATAATCAAAGCTCGTCAAAAGAACGATTTGGTTATCGAGGGTTTTGCAACTGGTTCCGCCATGCCTGAGCAGTGAATTATGTTGACAATCATCTTCGCGGTGTCTCAGTGCCATCATGTTGCCATGCTGTCATGTCGCCACACTTTCATGGAAATCAAACGTGACGTCGATGAACAGTCAAATGATCCCTTTATCGCACCCCGAAGTATTCTAACGTCATTAAAACTCTTACGTCACCAAAAACGTTCTGTGAAAAATAATCCTGTATTTCAAACAATTTTCTGTTGGCTTGACGATGCCATAGAAAACACAAACTCGCTTCTTGCCAATTTCTTGCTGGGGGTACATCAAAACGTCCAAGATTACATTCATTGGTAATGTTGCTTAGGTGGAAGAACCGCCAAGTGCACACCTTCATGGCTGCGCAGGTTAGACGCTTAAAACTTGATATTGTTCTTCAAGGGGGCAAGGAGATGTGAGCCGATGAAAGAAAATAACGTAAAATATACAAGTAAATTGAAAAATCTGCAAAAAACACTCAATAAAAACTTACTTCCGCAGTAAAATTAACGAGGGTGCCACGTGAAGGTAGTCCACTGTCGTACACAAGCACTTCAAAAGAGACAGTGCTAGACTGTCCACTGGACATTCTGGTCGTTGAAAAAAATGGAAAATGGATTAATTTTTTAGCGCTCCTGTGTCATCCAAAATATTAAAACGTTGCTCGGTTTCTCATGTAGATTCGCACAGATCAGAAATGCTGTATGTAGATCTTATCACAAAATGTTGATTTCCGCACCACTGCAGCTGCATGTGCTACAAAAATGCAGTGTCTGTTCGTAATTTGCTACAATGTAATATTCAAACTTTTATTACTTTCCACAAATTCCTGTAGTCAAGTTCAGTATTACTCACCTTAAAACTGCCTCGGTTGTAGCAAAATTTATCTGTGCGTTGAGCAAACTGCTGTCTAAATCGGTTCCTTTCAATGCCAGCATTGGCACGCTGGACGCTGTTGGATGTATTAAAGGCAGGTGTACGTCCGTGACATTCAGTGTAGGGCAGTTGTCGTTGATGTCGGTTACTTGAACACGAATTTTCAAGAAAGTTTCAGCCTCAGTATCCATATTCTGCATGCGTTAAAACCTTTACCACAGTCTGACCTGGGTACACTTGGTGACAACAAAGTTTTTACACAGATTCACTTCATCGCTAAAATAGAAGCCTTTGATTGGAGTCATTCCTTGGTTGAGAAACAAAAAAGTGGATGATACGTTGAAATTGCTTTGCTGTGCATTTATGCTTGATCTTTAAGAGCTGTTTTCATAGTTTCAGCAAACACATACCTTAATACGAATGTTGATCTCATGTGACGTAGAGCTCTCGTAATCCAGTTCCGATTGGAGCAAAATATGACATATTGTTTTGTTTGTGACCAGAGACATTTCGCTTTCGTTTGAACTTGTGTTGCTGTGTTCTGTTAAACATACCCATCTGTGTTCTTCCAAAAAAAAACTGACAAATTGGCCAATTAAAATTTGATATTGTCAACGAAAACTCTGTAGTCACGAAACGGGAACTTTCAAAAACGACAAAACTGTCCGTTTTTAAAGCGGTCTTTTTTCTGATCCTCAACTATGATCATTAAATCTTGGGTCATGTCTGAAAGTGTGCTATCTTATGCCATCTTGTACAACCGGAAAAGACCGGATTTTTGCAAAGATTTCGAGACCTGACGTTTCGCTAGTAAGTGCGCAGATATGAGACTCGTTAGATCCTCAATGACGAGCACCTTCTCCTCCGAGTAGATATATCCCAGCTACGATGGTTCCAGAATGTCCCAAGAAAGATCGGCGAGGCAAGTCTTGCGGGCAACACTCGCAGGCAAGCAGCCCGTACGTCGACCGAGGAACAGGTGGTATGATTATGCCTACGATCTTGCTTGGTCCCGCCTTGGTGTGGAGTTAGCACACTACCTGAGATTTTTGAAAATCATGAGACTTTTCGAGTCTTATTTTGACTGTTGCTTCCGCGACTCTCTAGAGGAAAGCCAGCATAAAAATGAATGGAAAAATGAAGCGTTCTGATGCACGTAGCCAATTTTTTTGTATATCAAAAGAGCATTTACGTTTGAATCAAGTCAAAGATCATAGTGCAATAGAGATAATTTATATTAGCCTGCCACTGAACCTTTTCTTCAAGTTGGCGTAACAAATCTTCTTTTCACAAAAATGTGATGTATTGAATTCTTTATTCGTGAATAAAAGCATTGGTAAAGCAAAAAGTGCTGTTATTGCAGTTAGCATTTTTTGAAAAGTTTTTGATTGAAAGGACATTCCTTGAGAAAAAAAGGGATCAAATACTAAATTATGTCATGAAGCGCATCGCAAGAATTCCATCAACATTAAATCTGCTTTTAAAAACAACCACCTACCTTGGGCAAGCGAGCAATCGAAAAAGGTTTTACCAGCTGCTGAGTTTTCTACGCCACTGATAGGATTAAGCGAAGGTAATGTCAAGTTCTCTCTTCTGTTGTCCAACAAAGAAAAATGAACGTCGCTTCCGTTTTCAACAATGTTGACCATAAAGGAACTAAAAATTACCAGAAAAGTTTATAGTTTTCTAGCTTTCCACACAATTCTTTCAAGAGCGGATTTACGCAAAGGATTTTTGCGTGAGAACAATTAAGGATAGATTTTCAAATTTGCAATACTGACTCACAAATATTTGGATTATTTCTGCATAACAAGAAAACCAGAAAACCAAATGGGCTGCTGATGCGTTTGATAACGAAATCCGTGCATATGTTGCAGTCAGTTAAGTGATGACTGATGAGGCATCATAAAAAAGTGACGAACGTGAAGATGAAGAACGGTTGCCGAAGTGCAGGTATACCAGCGTTTCTGTGCTTGTAGGTCACGGACTACCAACACATCCTATTAAAAGTTACGGACTCCCCAAGAAGAAACGTTGCATTAAATATTCGAAATTCGGTTTTAAACTGCGTCAAGTTGTTTTGCATTTGGTCGTGGAACGTCATCAATGCAGGCTTAAGTGGGTCTGTCCTGAACTGAGTCACTCATAAAACAAAGGAAAAGAATTATTTGCGATGCAACGACGCAACGAATTGCCTCTTTACCTCCCAAACCACTTTTGCACATCAAAGTTAAATTCTGGATGAACAGACGTGGTGAAACTTAGTAATGGACTTTTCTTGCATGACTTGTCCAAAAGCAATTCTTACCGAAAAGTCGATTATTGCTTCTTGCTTGAAGTATTTAAGTAAGGACAGGGCACACTTGCAAAGATGAAAACTGCTTGAAATGAGTGACTTGAATAAAAGAGAATAATTGATAGACCTTTCACCACAAAGTAAAAATCAAAGCTGCTTTTTGTGAAAGTCGGCAACATAAACGAACACAAACACAATAAGTTTACTTACCCGTTTGACCTATCTAGACCAAAACTTCCAATGTAACTTCCCACTTTTATATTTTCTTTAATTTCAAATATGATGGCTGCAGTTGATGAACTTTTCCTATCTGAAAACGAATTCAAAAACGTACATGCAAACACGAGAATGCTTTCACGTTAACATTCGGATTTATTTGACAACAGTCAACGTGCTTTTCTGGCCAGTTATCAAAAACACCCGGATACTTCATCATCAGTATTTGTTGATTTACTTTTCAGTAGTAAAAAACATGTTACTCACTAGTTCCAGAAAAGCTGTCGGAATCTGCAGATTCTGTCGAGTCGCTCAATGACATAACAGAAAAGGTTTGAGTTGTAGGTAAAGCTGTTGTTTGTTGTAATGTGTAAGACGCTAATAAAGCAAGGAAAGAGGGTTGATTCCATCATAAAATATTTTCTCTTAGCAGACGTTACACACAGAGAATTTCGAGAAGACGCCGCGGACTTACTGGTAGAAAAAGCCGAATTTTGCCCGGTCTTGTCAGAGTCATTCGAGAATGATTCATGAGTGGTACTGAAATTGAAGTCTTGAACTTCGAACAAAAATTCAGATGAACAAGATTGTTGTTGAACGTAAAAGACGTCGAAGCGATACGAGTTTCCGACCTGAAAATGCCAAAAACTCGTGTGTTGCAGATGTTGCAGGTAAAGAGCGTGACAATCTGATCGTAGATGAACCAAAGTCACGCAGTTAGCTTAAGATATATAAAGTCTACAAGCCATCAACTAAAAATACGTTGTACATCTCAGATTAAAAAGCTTGGAAACAAAAGGAAATGTGCTACTAATATAAGCAACGCCAGCAAATTACTTTTTTCATGTTTCTGAAAATTTAGATGCTGATTTTTGCTGCGTATGGTCTCCAAAACCTTGTTCTTGAATGGTTTGTTTGGCTATGATGAGGATGTGCTGAAAGCAAAATGTTGTCCAAAAAATACTCTAATCAAATGTTTTCAACCTTTTTATCCTACTTGCATATAGAGATTGATTTCTTCAGTTTCATTTGAAGAATAAACGCATGATCCATTGACAATTTCACCAATCAGTTTGGTTATCTTGACCACTTCGGTTGAACCTAATTTGAAAAAAGAAAATAGTTGATTACACGTCGTTTAGAAAAGGAAATGTGTTGTTGTGTGCATTATCGCTGTAATATGTTTATCAAATCGTCAAGTATTTCCAGCACTTTAATTTTAAAGGTGGTTTCTTCTACTTGAAAAACGGAATTTATAGTCAATTTTTTCAAAGGTTCTAAAGAGGTCACAGTACCTTTGAAGACCAAACGCCATGCTAAACAACAATATCTAAGGCTTGCTTTTGTGATTTATCAGTTTGATGTCTTGTCCAGTTGCAAATACAGTGGTAGTGCTGGCAGAATGTTTACTACTTTCTTTAGTTATAAAGACACAACGCAACGTTTTGCGCTAGCACGGTTTGTTGAACAAAACATAACAAAATCAGTAGATGGTAATCCAATCTTGTTAAAGTCAAGGCCTGCTCATCATCTAAGTTCATGACTAAACCTTCACTTCATGCCACCAACGCAGTCAGACAGGTTTACCAGCAGATGAACAATATCTATTAAGCTGTGGAGGTTACAAAGAGTATTGGAAAATCTTTCAAAGACAAGGCGATTTCTAATTTGATGTGGAAAACAAACAAGGAAGAACTCAAGATAATCAACTTCCTTGATACGGTGTGGCACGAATGCTTGCAATAACTAGGAACAAACTGAAGTCGTAGAAGACAATGAAACTTAACCAGTCTGTCATCAAACAGAGTGATCATACAGTCGTCTGTGATAATATGTCCCAAATATAATACTCAGGCCCCCAAGGTGGGGCGAAGAGTTTTCTGAGAGGGGCCCAAATTTTTTGAACTATGTCCAATAATTTTAATCGATGTCCAATACATTCTTCTGGGAGGGCGAAAATTTTTCTAGGCAGGGCTTCGCCCCCACTGCGCACCCCTGGTTACGGGCCTGATAATATTGCTATCAAAAGCGCGTAGGCTGCGGTGAGGTGACGCTGTTCATTGAGGTTCAAGGTTTTGATTAGCTAAGGCAAACACATTACTTTCTCGTTTAAGGTAGTGTAATATGTTTTTTTGCATTACACTAAGCCAAAACGACGAAATTTACCGTTTGAAAACATTACATGGAAAACGGTCCAGGTAAAAGTGATCACAGTTTGCATTTATTCGAATAAGTATTTGTATTTTTTGTTCACAGCTTTGACAATCAGTAGATCTAAAAAATAAAATAGCTAGAATCAATTTCTGAAAATTTCCATGATGCTTTCAGATGCCTTTGCTTAAAACTTAAAACCATTTTTTAATTTACTTCAGATACCCAAAGTGGTATTCCGTTTTTTCATAATATTATCGATGAGGTATAATTGCTTTGCCAAATCTGTAAAGAGTGATAAAACCCAGGGAACTATATTTTGCTGTGGCTTCCTGGTGTGGGACTGTTTTCTGACAACTTGGTTTGGGACGATACAGTCGTGAAAACGTTCGTCTAGTGCCATTACCTGTATAGCGTCTTTTATGCAGGCTTCGCAGCAACGGTTGCCGCAAACATGACCTCTTAAATATTTCAATCAGTTCCAGTTGAGACCATTAGTGTCCATGTAAAGTCAACTACCACACTTGTGAGAAATCTTGTAAAGAAGCTTACTTAAATTTATTTTATTTATTTAAATTTATTTTATATATTTATTGAAATAAGTGATGACCCCGCAGAACGACAATGAATGTATCAACTCTTGCTCTTGACAGAAGTTAGAGGAAATTCTGCCAGCATTCTTGCGTCTGAGTCTTATTCGACTCAGCAATGCATATACCAGGGAGGGGTTATGCCCAATCTGCTAATCACTGTTACTGCCTCCCACTTCCCTCTTTTCGTTTTTCCTTAGGTAAAACAGATTGCTTGCCGAATGTTCGTTTTTTGCAAGTTTTGCTAACCACTCTTGAAGTGTTATTTCGCTCAACAGACTCTCACAAACTGCGCTTTAATTCTTATTTGTTCTACATTTAGAACATCAATAGAAGATCAGTTATTGCATCTGCTGCCTGCGATAATCCTACTGTGTTTTGATCTGTTCAATTTTGCTTTCAACTTCCAAGAAAACAGTAAAAGAAAAAGAAAACGTTGGTAAAGCTGCATGTGAACCAAGGAAGGGTTTAAAGAGGCGGCCGCGCAAAGAAGAAAGCAAACTAAATGATGTTGACAAACATACTATCATTTCCCATTACTTACTTCGAAAGCAATGTGTCTCTCAAACTAAGTTTCGTATGTCAAATGTGTTGTGGTATAGCTCCTAAAACTTAAGTGAGGAGCGCGCTGTATCAGAATTATGATTTTATATCTGTAAAGACTGCTGAAAGCCTGTTCCTGAAAGTTTCATAACAGCAACAAGGAAATTATTTATAACTTGTAGCTTTCAAATAAAACAGTCTTTCATAAAAATCACAAGTTTTACTTGAGCCATGAGCAGACAAGTTAATTGTAGCGCACGGAATCTTCGAAAGTTCATCCCTTGAATTGTGCGCATACACCAGTAGGGTATTCATGTAAAGCCATAAGTAATCACCACCTCCAAGTGTGACAACTTCTTGGCCTTGATAGACGAACTCAATATTTATCGAACTGGTAAACCTGTAGTATAAGATGGATTTTTTACACATGAACTCGTTATAAACATCGTAGTATGGCCAGCAAAGACAGTTCAGATTAAAATGCATGTCATATTAGCGACAACAAATACTTCTAAGCAAAGAAACAAAACCTACAAGAAAATTTTTGTATGGAAGCAAGCAAGAAAACTTCGGATTAAACCAATTTTTTTGCTTTTGGTATATTTCACTTTTGTTTGGAAGTTCTTATGGAGAAATGTTGACATTTTTTCAAAACATTTTATTTTTCATGCGAAGATTGCTCTTAATCTTAATAAAAATGGGAAACAGCATTTCATTTGAAACATAATTGAAGTGGTGGTAAATCAAATGAGGTAGTGGTAAATCAAATGAATTGCAAAAAAATTGGTTAGTATTTGCAGTTGAAGCTTATGCATTAGTGAACCAGGTTATAAGCTTAGAGGTCTCTAAACGGCTGACGTACCCGATATTATGCAGCTCGGAGCTGCAATTTCGTTGATCTTCGTGGTTGTATCCAAAACCGTCCAGAGGGTAAAAAGAACGAGATTGAAACCTGGAAAAGACTTTTCAGAGTGAATTATTTTTGACAAACGCGGGATTCAAAATTAAATTAAAACAGATGACTGCGCCTGGCCATGGTTCTTTCTCTGACACAATCGATGTGTTTCAGCTTTGCTGCAATTAGACTCTATGGCAAACATCTGTACCACTCATAGGCAGATAAAACCAAGGATTGTAAATAAATTCTTTCATTCTCTTACGATTTTTCTAAGTTGATTTTCTGCAACTTCTAAAGATGTTTCGCTGAAGCGTGGTCATTACTTGTTGTCCAAATGGTTATTTTATCTCATGCTGTAGTGGTATTTACTATCACAGTCTTCAGCTACAGAGTGATTTAAAAAATCCAACCAAAACGGTTACTTGATTTAAAGATTTGAGGCGCCAGAAAGTTTGAAGGGTTAACAAATTCATTGGATAAAAAAAGCAAAATAATCGAGTGATTGTAAAAAATACAACTCACTCACGAAGTCTGCAATACCAGTCAACTTATTCAATGGCATGGAACTACAACAGGATTGGCTACGAGACTGTGCAGTTGTGGGGTTTTCAAGGTCGATGTTGTTTCGTAAAGCTTCCACAAGGCAATACAATGTTTTTTGCTGTTCAGATTCTACGAAGAAGCTTAGAAGTTTTTCGAAAAAGCTAAGGACCGATTTTAATAAGTGGAAAAGAGTTTCGCTCGTATGTTCAACAGAGCTGTAACGTTTATTCATCACGCAGCAAAACCCAGATGTGGGAAGAGGAAAACTGGCAATCACTGCTTGAGTACCAGCGACAGAGAGGCAGGTGGCTTAGTCAACTTGTTGCTGTTTGGATTTCATTGAAGTAAATTGTGAAACAAAGCCGCTTGTAGTTTGTCGACATCAACGATTCCAACCTTGCTCTGCTTGCTGAATCCTCGTCAGGTAATCAAAAACTTGCAAAACTTCGTAAAATAATTTTAGCAACTGGAAATGAAAACACCAAAGCTTTTCAATAGTGTTACTGGCTGGACATAACAGTCTTACTCCCACCTCGTGCCCGCATTTGCCGATGTTCAGCGGCTACAGCCCTGATATTGCTGTTACAACTGCCGTTTCATTGTTTTTGAGTGTTTTATGATATGCATGTTAGAAATCTTTTATAGAAAATGTTTCATGCTGCATTTGCAAAAAGAACATCAGCTTGACTTGGACCAGACTTTCAAAAGTCAAGTAACATGAACGGTGCTTAAAATTTTACAGTGTTCCTTGAAGCTTTGCTTGTTTTATTTTGCTGAGTTTGTTGTGCAAAGTTGCTTTGTTCCCTATGCTAATGCATGTAACACCTCATATTGCACTCTATGGTCTAAATAACTAAAATGCTTGTGAGTTGTATAGTGCAGCTCCTTCCAGTATTCCTCAAACATTTTTGTCTGAATCTTCCCAAATGAAGTTGCTTTTGTTTTCTCCCAGTACTAACATAAAAATGTGTTAGCGTGATTTATCTCGTAAAATTTTTAAGTACGATCGAGGTATTGGTCCAACACTGTTGCAAAAGTTGTAGGCAAGCACAAACTTTGGGCGATAATCATTGACATTGTTACGTTGCATTTATTTGCACTCTTGCGTTGTTGTTATTTCTCAAGAGTTTCACGTGCCAACTAATGTAGCTACGTGGTGGGATGTATAAAACAAATGTTTTTCTGATTAGCAAAAATTTTTCTTTTTGCTTGGAAAAGCATCAAATGCGTAATTCCAAGTCTTTAGCCAGCAATGTTGGCAACTGTGTGGTTGCCACTACAATTAATTAAACTGTAGTCATAACAAAATGTAGCACATGTGTTAACAACCTGAAAATTAAAGGAAATACTTTAACAGAAGTGCACAACGTCGATCGACCCCGTTTACGGAATACAGGACCTGAATTGACAGACCATAAGCATTATTACGAGATCTTAGGCAACAAAGACGCCTAAGTGAAGCAACGTAGAAATGTAAAATTTTTCTGCTTTATGGAAACAATAGCTACTGGCGCAGCAAATACGCACTGTTTCAGAAGAGCAAATTTCTGTGAAGAAAAAATGCAATCATGCAACAGTGTTAGACGTACTTGCAGAATGTTGTCGTGTGCCAAAGGGCTAACTTAATTTGGAAAAGAAGGGCATATCAGCAATATTTCAGTGTATTAGTTTCAGCAGCGCATAAACCGCCTCACGAGGCTGGCTCTCAATTGCCTTTTATGGAAACAGTAAGGAGCACCGCGTCTCAACCACTGGCGTAAGTCTACAAAAATGAAAAATTGGGAAAAATATGCCTTGCTGATTTTCACAGACAATCAACTGACGTTAGGTGACGCTGTACAGTTTTTAACATGTTATGTCTGGCGATTGCATTCGATGAATAAAGTTACATTTCTGTTTGGTCATAACAATAAAAACAATGTAGTTGGCCACATATGTCTCAGTAAACATTGGTTCAAACACGCGCATCAGCGCTGATTGCTTGAGACTTAACGTCCGGCCTACAACGTCACAAAGTGTCGTGACTGCTCCTTTTGCCAACCTTGGTGAACTTAATGAGATTTCACATCATGAGCAGCAGACGCTGGCATTTGAAACTTTTTGGATCGAAATTAATAGCATCCGCTGAGATTTGACATTTCGTAATTATTACATAAGATTCCGATTTCAATTTGTGACACTTCAAATTCTACCCACAGGGGAAGATGCTCCCTTTCCCTCCGATACTGAGCAGTGGCACCCTGTTTGAGAGCTACTGAATTGCAGATCAGTTACAATTTAATGATTCAATCCTATGAAAATATTTCAAATAAAAAACACTTTTGCACTATTACGTTGTTTTTCATTGGTAAGTGTAGCAACTATGACCCAAGGATAACACGCAAGACCTGTAAATCGTCATGTTGTCGCAGTCAGTTTTCAAGCTGATTTCAGACGACAAGTTGTGGGTTGTTTGACTTTCTCCTTTGAACCAAGTTTCATGGTTTGCTGTACCATCTGTTTCCAGGAACACCAGCCAAATTTTTTCTCCACTTTAAGAAAAACATTCCTTTCGTTAATGGCTGAGGGTAGCACTCCACAACCAGTATACGTAATTTTACTTCACAGTAAAGCTTCGATTTGTTTTCTACTGTTGCGCCATGTTGCGACGCTCGTAAATATTTTCTCCACGTGTGATAACATGCTTGCCATCTAAAGACAAGTAGCAGACACGCACCAGCAACTAACTTTCTCCAAATGAAATATTTTAAATAAAAAACAGTCGGAAAAATTGTCTCCTGTTGTTGTCATGTCATGCTTTTATCGTAGTTTTCTCCCAAACTACCGTGGCTTGAAGTTAAGCTTCTTGAAAAAATGCACAACTCTTCAAACGCAAGGCTTTGTCCTACGATAACTTATAAAATACTAAACATGCTGCTAAGCAGCCTGCAACAGAAATATTGCAGAAATTTTCAAAAATATATACAACCGTCTCTCTGTCCCCAGTGACAAATATTTTAAATAAGTTACAAATGCACCAAATTTTCCATGCTGATTTGTTTCAATGAGGAGCCTTTTTTTGATTTATGAAGAAAATGAAAACCATGTACTTTACTCTGAACAGATACAATTGTGCCTATGTGAATAAATTGACTAGTTTTGAATATGCTTCATTTATGTCTTCTAATTGCCGCCAGTTAAATAAAAATAAAAGATATTTAAAAATGCATCCTCAAATTGTTCATGATATACTAAATCAATGCTGTAATAATAACAGCACTTCACAATGGCGTATACTTCAGTTCATTCAGATCGCCATGCAAGGAAATTGCTTAGTGGATGAATCCTGCATTGGACAATTTGCATTATCTCCCACTAATTTGTCGTGAGAAAAAACAAAAAATTGCCTTGTATAAATCTAAGGATTTCGTGATCACTGTTTTATTGTGGTTATTTTTGGAAACAGTTTACCTGGTGACATAAGTGGGTGGTGTTGTAATCGCAGTTGGGGAGTCCCCAAAGTCCGGGTGATTTGCGCTGAAGTCGTAATAAATGATAGGAATTACCCATTTGTGAACTTTTGCACAGGTATCAGCTGAAAAGCATACAATTGCAACAATAACTGAAAGAAAACAGAACACGCAGAACTGAAGCGTTCCCTTCGCAAATGCATGTTTGAGATGCAGCCTCTTATTTTGTGTCACTTCCTTGTTGATATCATGATTAGGTCAGAATTTGGAGGAATTCAGAAATAGAAAACCTTATCAAAAATCCAGACCATACTTTTTTCCTCAGGTAGAAAAGATTTACTCGACAAAATGTCTTTAAATGTAAACGATACATAAAACAGCTTTCGTTTCAATTTGTTTCTCTGTAAGGTGTTTTCATTTCATTAAGTGTTTCATCATAACTTAATCTGCCAAGGCAAAGGTTATGCTTCTGATCAAACATTAAAAAAAGAATGAAAGCACAGTGTGTTAAAAGAATAATGTGACAGACCAGTAATCAAACAAACCGCTGAAACTGTTTTGTAGCTATGCCTTGTTGCGCAAATGCAATTTGCAAGAGCGTTTTAAAAGAATTGCATAAGGAATTGAAGATTTACACGTTTCAGGCTCAGGTATTTCTATAGATATGTAGTCGCTGCGGGAGCTTCTTGTTCCATTTATTATCATCCAAACGGCACATTTGTAAATTCCAGTCAAACTTGATGGTGAAGTGAACGTTACCGATGTGCTGGTCAAATTAGCGCTGAAAGTTGCTGATGTCAAAGAGGTGCACTCAACTTCGTATAACCTGCGGCAGAAAAGATATATAAAGCAGCAATAGTAAGAGATTTCTTGCATCGTGGCTTGCAACGAATAATAGCAAACTTACAATCTACTGAAGATGCATAGTTCAGAAGCGTTCCATTCTTCACCGCATGAGACAATTGTATTGTTTGTTTCAGCCAGCTCTAACAGCAAAACAGAAATACGTAGTTAATTCACCAGATCTGTCTAGCAATTCTTTTTTAAGATTATTCAATTTTCTACGGCAAAGGCAATTTCCGTGACCAAATGCTTTGATGTTTACTGTTCTTCATTTCAGCTATTTTTGAAGATGATAGCGATCTAATTTGTGATTCGGTTTTCCTCATCGCTTTTTTAACAACGCATTGAAATCACTGAGGAATTTTCGGTTTCACCAAAGACGGGAACAAATTTGGCATTGTTGTTTGATATTTGAAACAACTATCAATTGAAAAACTCGCTTTAAACCATGTTTTTTGTGAAACCTTGCGTGTACATCAAAGCAACTATGGAAATTTACATTAAGCTTTAGAATCTCGAGCACCTATTTTTTGGATGCTACATCTCATAACACGCGCATTACCCGTTGTATTTTTACATTCCATCCAGCCTTACTTTACTGTCAATGCACCTGTAATATTTGTCGATGAATCGGTAGCGTTTGTACCTCCCAAAGCAACTGTTTCATTTTCCGTCGATTGAGTCAAGCACATGCACTCAGTGCCTTCAACTGCAGTTACTCCTTGAAGTTCTGAAGCGTTGCGTTGATGGTAAAGAATATATGTTGGTGTTTGCCAATTTAAAGTCAACTCCTTCGCGTCAGAAACGTTCCATGTAATATTTTCAGCACTGAAATGTAAATGTTTTTACTACACAAGGTGTCAATCAGGGGTGTTGTGGATGAAAAAGGGCCAAAAACATCATTCACACTGCTCCATAAAAAGTGATTTCGCTATACGTAGTCTGTCTTTTTCAGATGAAGTGATACCTCATGTCTGAGCTTGAGGTAGACTTAATGCAAGGCCTCTCCTACGAGGCCACAGCAACATCTTTCCCGCAGTACCCTTGATAACGCAAACGTTGCTGCGTAAATAGCGCAACAGGTCTGTCCAACGGTATAATTTGGGCAGCTATTACCAAGAATTGCGCAAAATTAGTCAAACACATCGTGCATCGTTCGTCGTGTGCGTGATCATGGGCCGAGTTCGAGATTTAAGTCAGAGGAGCCAGTTAAAAAAATTCGGGACATTCTTCCTCATCAACTATCCACCACTGAAGGCCCCACGTAGTCGCCATTGCACATCCGCGAAAGCATATGGGGACAGTGCTACGTGCATCCATTCAGGAGACTTGAAAGCTAAGCATATACGGCAATACTTCCATAAGCTAATTATTTGAAACAGGAACAATGCCTCAGTCACAAAAAAGGAGCACGAATTGGTCGAAGAAACAAAATGAATTCCTCGGATGTGTCAATTTTTGACTAAGCGCCGTGGTAAGGGTCGGATATAGCTGATGAGAGGCCTTTGGCCAGTGATGGCGAACCTATGGCACGCTTGCCAGAGGTGGCACGCACAGCCCTCTCTGTGGGCACGCGCATTGTCGCTCCAGTGCAGAGTTCGTTACCAGATAGGTAAAGGTACGCGGGGCCAGCTTGCTCCCAAGGCTGAGACGACAGCCACCTGAAAAGACACTGTTTCGTGCAGTTGTTTGTAACATTAAGTCATTCAGCTCCGCTGCATTATGCATCTAGAAGCTCCTTGTGCCAAAGAAAGCAGCAAACAGTTTGACAATGTCCTCAGAGTCGTCACAAAAATAGAAAAATGGCATCATGCCTCGTGCTCTTAACTGTCGACAGTTTCAAACACTTCTTGAGGGCTCAGGCACAGTGTAAATGTTTACAAATGTACAATACTGTCCGGTGTCTGCGCAGAGGACGAGTCCTGGAGAGATTTGCAGCCTCCTTTGATGAAATTGTTTTTTTTATGAATGAAAATGGCAGGAATGTCCACAGCTCGTTGATATAGCCTGGCTTGCCAACCTCTCATGTTTTTTAAAGATTTTATACTACACTTCAATGCACTGAACCAGGGTCTCCAAACTACAGCCCACGAGCCAAATTCGGCTCGCGAAGCCGTTTCATCCGACCCGAGAAAACGTTTTGTCACTAATGAAAAAATTTACCATATTTGCGAAAACTTGTTGATTTGCTGAAATGGAATATATCGCGAAACAGTCACATCAAATTTAAGATGTCCTGCCCTCGAACTGTTGTGTAGCAGTATATGTGGTCCCCAGATAAAAACGTTTGGAGACCCCTGCACTAAACAAACAACTACAAGGTGTTTGTTTGGGAAGACAGCAGAAAGGATGTTTTGTGATATCAAAAATGAGAGAAAATTTACGGTAGGTTTTGGAAAGATACCTAGGAATTGGGCAGCTGAAATATTTTCCATATCCAAAAGAGCATTTAAAAATTATACAACGGTTGCAGGCAATCTTACAAGCCATCTAGAAATCTAGGAAGAATTTTCTAACATTGTAGCTGCTGCAAATGTGAATTTAGCAAAATATTTTTACACTTTCGTAAAATGGAGATCTGGAAAAGTAAGTAAACCTACGTTTACTGATTCAATCTTATGAAAGTAAACCTACGTTTGCTTACTTTTCCAGATCAAGCCAAATTTTAAGAACTAGATTTTTCCTGCTTACACTGATTAGAAAATCTAAAAATGGAGCTATTGGAATTTTAAGAAAAATGTGTCTGGATAACAAATTCTACGACTTGCGTGGAACACTTTCAAAGATTGAAAGAATGTGTGGTGTTAATATAACGTTGCCACATATAACTTTGATTTTGTAGCGGCAAGACCAGAGCGAACATAGTGGAGTAGGGAATCTCTATTGCTCTTATGTTATGCTGCGGGTCGTAGGTTCGACTCTCTCTTCACGTGGCTGAGGGCGACGTAGCAACAAATAACAGGAAACTAGTTCTGAAAATGCAATTCTTGAAGTTTGGAATTCTCTGCCAAATGATTTTAAGTCAATGCCCAGATCAACAGTATCTCCATCAATGAACCGGCCCAGTGGTGGGCGGACATATTGCGGGGCTAACTAACCTCGGTTTTGATTCGGCATGGTACCGACTGCCAATAGTCGAATGAGGTGGCCTGCCTGATAGCTGGCTCCGTACTGGTAGGAGGTGGGGTCCCGGCATTCGGGTATAATCGGTGAGTTAGGAAAAGTGCTAACAAAAATAAGTTTTTGCTTGTTGCTGGTAAAATGTGTCTGTATCGATGGACTTTGAATAGTGCGGGCCTAAAGAGTGAATTATTAAAATTTCTTGCTTTTTGTTATGCATTTCAAATAACATGTGTTGCTACCAAACTTGAAGCAGAACGTAAAAATTATATTTTAGCAAGGTTGTTTGTTTTCCTATTAATTGATCCTAGTACCGACTGCAGTATTATTATAAAAACACGCAAGGGCGATACACCAATACTTGCTTGTATATAGATAAATGCTAATAAAAAGATTTTTTGCTTGTTTCTGGTAAAATGTGGCAGTGTCGAGCGACACGGACAGGAAGGCCTTAAATACTAAATTGAAACTTCCTACTTCTTATTGTGCATATCAAATAACGTGTATTCCAACATGCAGATGTATGTAGCAACGGCACATGTGTTCTCCTTTCAACTGATCCTACTGATTGCAACACTTTTGTAGAAATCACACAAGAGTGAAAGTTCAATGCTTGCTTGTTTGTGGAAAATGTCACAGCGTCTTGCGAGTTGGTTCATTTTAAAATTTGGTGAAAGGATTAATTAACATGAAAAGTTCTGTTCACGTTTTAGTACATTGTTTTTTTTAGGGTTTGTAATGTACGGAAAATTTGCAAGTTATCGGGTTACCAAACTTCCCAAGTTGTCGGGACATGTCGCGAATTTTGGTGTTAAAACTTCATCCCGAAGAATAGATTAAAAATTGACATAAGTGCCGACATTAGCTGTTGTGGACAGTCCTTAGCTATGAAATATCTTTGCAACCCTTTGGCTTTGATGGGCCATTGAAGTTAGCTGTCTCATTTGTTCTGCATCTGCATGTTGCTGTATTATAGTAAATGGCAGTTGTCACCTACAGTGGACACCATTCGCATTACCACTCGGCGTTATTTCACTGAAGTGAACGTGTTGGCTAGCGCACTGAAGAACGTGCGTGCGTGTGAGCTGATTCCCTGCACGTGTGCATGTGCGCTCAGATTGTAGCGCGCTGACCTCCTTTCCTCAACTGTGACAGCGCGCGAGTCACGTGTTCGCTTCGTTCATCGCGAGGTCGAGACATCGTTAGAGTACATAGCTGCTGTTGAGTAAAGGCCTGTAAAAGATATGTGCACCAGAATATTTGTGAAACAGACTTTCAAAAAAGTCGAGAGCTTTCGCAAGCCTTGCGTCGGCTGGCCAAATTAAGTTTAAGATGTCAGATGTTGGCATATTTGAAAGTGAAAAACCACACTGCAAGGCATGTGATGTTTGTTTACGGAAGTGGATTGTCAACTAACGAAGAACTGACCAGTCTTTTATGGATTACGAAGATCATCCATACCATGAAGGAACAATTTCTTCAGCAGTGTTTGAAGTGCCAGTGGTGTTGTGATCGCTGTTGGACTATTTTCATTAGGCTTGTCTAGGAATAAAAGACGAAAGGAGAAGGATAAAAACTAAAAAGGTATGTAATTTCAATGTTATTTTACTGTATGTGTGTTTATTGCCTTTTTGATGTGTAGATTAATGTCGTTTCAAGTGTTTTTTGATATACAGGGTGACCCAAAAAGATGCGTACCCATATTTTGTTCGATAAAAAACCCATTTTTTAACGAATGTCTTTTCTGTTGCAGGACGTGATAGGTGAATCTATGGATGATCGTTTGCAGCTATAGTTGCCCCAAAAATGTCTTGGACAAATCAGCAGAAGATATTCTCCCTGGAGACCTGTTTTGCAACAAAATCATACCAGAGTGTACAGATTCAGTTTCGAAAACGTTTCCATTGTCGCAACTTTCCACCAAAATCAACGATTGTTAGTTGGGTTACGAAGTTCAGAGAGCATGGGACTGTAGTGAAC
>Ga0210059_1001753_pt1 | contig 33168 bp, 22 predicted proteins | sample Ectturendosymbi2_FD_188042 | JGI IMG/M metagenome (GOLD analysis project Ga0210059, IMG submission 188042) | Ecteinascidia turbinata endosymbiont from Florida, USA - Sample 2 (SPAdes) (version 2) | ecosystem: Host-associated > Tunicates > Ascidians > Unclassified | place: Key West, Florida... | reverse complement strand
CACCTGATCTCGACTTACAGTACAATGTTGGTGAAAAACTAAGAAAATAAACATCAATATTCTGATCGTTAAGGGGGGTGCTTGAGCCCCTTCAGCACCCCCCCTGGCTGCGCCTTTGTACACAACAGTGCTGTTCACTTAAGACAACCGTCAACAGGAAAGTCCTTACAGCTACATGACTCAGATAGTTTAGCTTGAGAAAATTATAATATTTTTGTAGGGTATTTACTTGATTTCATTCGGCAATACAAGCCCTGGAGACACTTCGCTCAAAAATAGACTTCTGTCTACTCAACACCTTGCATATGTTTGATTTCAAAGGATCGGTCAAGAATCATTTCAGGTTTTCCAGTTTTCCAAAAAAGTATTGTGTAAATGGATTCCCTCAAAAGCTGGATGCTTGATTTTTAGATAAAAGCGTTCGCTCAAATTTTGTGTAGATTTATAGAGACCAAGATGTAGACTGCAGTTTGAGATTTTATCGGAAATGCACACTGCACTTCTTTAAAAATTGTTAAAAAAACGGAATATGTGCACCTGTTTCGCAGCTACAGTTCTTTTAGGTTAATTTTGCGCTTGACTTTACCACAAAAGTCATGAACGCAAATGTACGATCCCATCCAACCGTGCTATAACTGAAGATTGGAACACCTGGTTGTGTCGCTCTAGCGAAGCGTAACGAGCGTTGCTGGTGACAACGGCGACGCGTGGTTTCGCGCAGAAGTATTCTGTCGCTTCGGCAGTTTAAAAGCCCTAGAGTGATTGTTTCGCCACAAAAGACTTTGAAGGGTCTGATCCTGAAAAGAAATTTACTCAGATCGTTATTCACATTACGTCTGATGCCCAATAACGGCATTGTATTAGGTATGTTAATCGATGGGATGCAAAGGTCGTTGCAGATACTAAGGATTAGTAAACAGACATATGTTGTTAACACAGGGCAAAACCTTGTGACTTCAAATTGAAGCTGTGGTTAAAGGAGTTGAAAGAACAGCTGGTGATTGATTCTGCTTGAATAAGAGCTGATGATGCCTACGCAGTAGGCGAAATATATGCTCTGATTAGATCACTGATTCTTGGCTGTGAAAGGATTCCTTTCCATAGATAGTGATTGTTACCTGTATCTCTTGAAGTTGAAGGTTTTGAAGGATATGTCATAAACGGGATTATTGCATCACAGTAAGTTGCTAGCCAGGTGAACTGATTGTTCAGTGCATTACAAACGTATTGCATGGTAGCTACATTGTTGTTTTACTGAGGTGGTGAAAACTAATACAAAAGCATGTTGCTCACTAGAAGACCGAAGTTGGCGGTAGGTAAAACTGTGTCGTCTTGTTTATGACAACATGCAGAATGTGACCCAATTTTGTAATATGTGAACATTTTCAATCCAGCATCTTGCTTGAGAGAAAAAAAAACTTCAAAATGCATGTCACCGTTTGCTAAAACCAACAGTTTGTTTTTATTTCGGTTCTGCATGAGTTGCGATAGGTTAATTGTAGGCCAATGCGTGGTATCACGCATTAAGTTAGTTTTTACCAAAATTAAATTAACCTCTTTTGCTTCCCAAGGGATGAGCATCGTAAGTGGCTGTAAATGAAGCAAAGTAATTGAAAGGTACTGTATTGGTACACGACTCCATAGCTACTTATTTGCCTTACTGCTTCTACGAAGAATGAAATTGCTTGAAGATAAATGTGTTTCCTTTATTTCAAACCTGTAAAAATCTCTCGCCCATGTTTTATCATTGATTTCTGATACAGTATGTGGAAATGATTTCGTAGGCGCACAACGTAATCTTTATGTATAGTTCTATCAGTGATGGATTAGGACTACACATTAAGCAGACAGCCTGATAAGCTAGTTCAGCTTATATGTTGTTGGCAAGTCCAAGTGCCGTGTGTTTAGTTTCCACATTTACAGACCTGACTGAGGTGACTGCAGTGATGTGCCTGTTCAAAAGAATTACCAATTAGGCGCATCGTACACGGACTGCGAATGCAGCATGCAATGTTTTGACTGGCTTGCATAGATACTTGTCTGCGAAAAAGTAGAGTAGCCAGCCCAAAATTTTGAAAGGGGCAAATCTTTTGACTTTAATTGAGCAACAGTATTTTGTTACGGACCAGGGCCTATGGACCAGGGGTGGTAGATCGTACCTCGGACCAGGTAGGTACTGGGGCTCGGGGGATAAGGTACACAATGTAACTTTTTCTGCAATCAACCAAAATGAATGGTTAAAAATTAACCTGTTCCTAAATCTTAGCATGGTACCTGTTTCATTTATATTCTGATTACTATACAAAGTTACAAACAAGTTATACAAGTTTGAAGTTTCGATGAGGGCCGGTACCGGTCTTCGTACCCCGTGGTAAAATTTCTCTCTGAGGCCTGTTTGGGACACCGTCTCCCAAAGCAGAAAATGACAGGATATGCTAGAAACTTTGGAGGGCATGGCCTCAGTGCCGTAGCAGCCCAACTCTGGCCTCCCAAAATGCTTGTAGGGACCCCCCTATTGGTGATTTATAAAAAAAAGTTTTCGACGTTATGCTACATCTCGAGGCCGAATGGCCTTCAGAACAAAATACCCTAATTGTAGACACGATTTTGGAAGAACCAGACTCGTAGCCATGGTTTGTGGGGGCAAATGACATTTTTAGGGTTTATCATATGTTTATAATAAATACTACGGCCAAAGCAAACGATACAACTGACATCTTGCAAACGTTTCGATAACAACTGTTATCATCTTCAGTGCATAGCATCTTCAGTGCATAGCATCATTGCTATGCACTGAAGATGATAACAGTTGTTATCGAAACGTTTGCAAGATGTCAGTTGTATCGTTTGCTTTGGCCGTAGTATTTATTATAAGGCTATTTAGCACTTCCGCTTATCATATGTTTAAAGCAAATTTTTCTGAGCACAACAAAATCTGGGGGTGCACAAAAAATATTTGGGGAGAACTGCCCCCGAATGCCCCCCCGTGTCTGCGGTCCTGAGCAGAACCGTCGCCAGAAAGTCTTCCATTGAGGGGCTTCATGTTTAGGCAGGTGAGCTAGACATTTTGAAAATTTATATTTTAGTCACAACATGAACAGTATTTGCAGATTGTGCAAATTAATAATAAACATTTTCCCGCAAATACCCATAATAGGCTCGTAGTTTCCAACTAAAATTTTTCGAATGAGCTTAACAAAAGGAATTGGGTCGTAAAATCATTGTCATTTAATTGACGGCGATTGTTTAGAGATGTCGTAATGAAATGCAAATGTAAAAAAAATTTACAGGAAATCAGAATCAATCTATCTTTCAGTTATGAAAATACTATTACTGAAAGAGCAAAAATGAGGCCAGTCAAAGCATGTGCGCCGCGATAAACGTTTTCTTTCATTAGCGAAATTTGATAAACTTTACCATGAGCTTAAGTGAAATATGCTTATAAAGGCTTTTTACTGACAGAAATACACATGCATAAACCTTGCTAATGCAGTACAAAACAAGAGAAGACTTCCTGGGCTAGACATAGTACATTTTTTTACCACTGATCAAGTGTAAGTCTGATTTCTGGATGTATGCAACTGGGCATACAGGCAGATCCGCATAAATTAACGCGAGGCCCCCGGAAACGCTTAGGACAACTGCGCAGTTCGCTCATGTCCGATCCTTTGCCTGCAGAGGCAGGTTGCGAAACTTGCTAGCGGATTGTTGTACGCTCGGTCTTTATTGGGTAACAATAACACGACAATCAATCTTCAGATGTTACTCTTCAAGTTACAGTAGTTACGTTTTGTCGCATATGACCAGGGTTCACACTGAGTTTTTTTCCATCTATATCTGTTTTTTAGTCCACCTGGATGTCTAGGTTTAACTATGAAAAATGGCGTTAAATGTGGGTTTTTTGAAGTGATAAATTCATCAGCAACTTCAGTGTGTTCAATACTATAAAGATAACTTTTTATTAGTGCTTACATGCGCACATCAGGTGAGAAAGCACGCATATCGGATGAAGCAGAACGTGTTCAATCGGTTTCGTATTCTCATATAATATCATTTTCAGGGTTATATACAGTGGTGTGTGTAAATGAAGGCAAGCGAGGCCCTTGCTTCGTTTTAGAGGCTCCCCTCAAGGCATTTTCGAACCACATCATAATTCAGTACTGTGCCTTCAAGGGGGCCCCCAAGAGCAACTTCCATGTGTAGGTAGGCTACTCTGCTTTCAAAGAGGTCCCCAACAACAACTGTAAATGCAGGTACTCTGCTTTACAAGGGGCCCAACAGCAACTGCATTGTGTAAGTACTCTGCTTTCAAAGGGACCCCAATAGCAACTGTAATGTGTAAAGTACCTTACTTTCAAAGGGGCCCAACAGCAACTGTAATGTGTCAGCAGGCTACTTTGCTTTCAAAGGGGCCCTCAACAGAAGTTGCAATGTGTGAATATCTTGCTTTCAAATGGGCCCAAAGTAATTGTAATGTATAAGCACTATTCTTTCAAAGGGCCCCCAACTTCACTGATTTCTAGTGCTTCATTTTTCAATTTGTAGTCGAAGCTTTCTTTGGATGGCTAAGTGGTGACGGAACTGAATTTTGGACCCCTGTGACAGAGTGCCCCCTCATTTTAGGGTTATGGAGTGCGGCTGATACGGCTCTGCATGGCCTACATGTCCAGGCCCGCAAACAGCTTGGGACACCAGATGGGGAGAAGTGTTTTCTGGGAGGGGCCCAAATTTTTTAAACTATGTCCAATAGTTTTAACTACAGTATGTCCAACACATTTTTCCAGGGGAGGCGAAAAGTGTTTATGGAGGGCTTCGTCCCCTGCGGCCCCCCCTATTACGAGCCTGTACATTACCCCCATGGCTACGCCTATCCTGCGAAATTCAGATTAATCATGAACTCACCTTTATAAAAATGACATAGAGATTTTCTGCGAAGTACTGATAAACAGTAATTTAAGATTTGCTATTACTTGTGAGCATTTAGACTTGTCCACCACAATTATATATGCTCGTTCAAAATTTGCAATGCATTTTGGACGCAGACCTGCAGCCCCACCTACATGCAGTACTATGAGATACCATCACAAGTTCAAGGACACCCAGGGTCAAACCATGTGCCACTAATCACTGGTCAGGGTTCGCGCTGGAGATGGGCCCTGCATGCCACAAACATACTGTTCTGTTGAAAGAGTGTGATGTAAAAATTTGATATTTATTTATTAAGTTCTTTAATGGCTCGTAATACGAGCTCGCCAAAAGTAGATGAGCTTGGTGTTTAGTTTGTTGTTATCCCTTGCGAGATTTCCTTGAAAACGAGGGCTTCGTTGTGTTTCTCAATAAAACCCCACATCATGTTGCTGCGGCATTGAGAACACCGCAAAACGCTGAAATAAAGAACGCTAGCAATGTAGATCCTATACATCAAGTCTGACCGAAGCAATGTCTTGCTTACAAGTTTGTGCGGGTAACGTTACAAAATCATCGATGATTAAATTAGTTGAATGAGCCAGTATCTAAACATATGGTACCGTAATTTTAATTTTTGTTGCTGGTATTTCTGTACCAATGACCAGAAGCTCAGTGACTGATGGAAGCGCGTGGAACGCATGGCTGCATAATACTGCACACTAGAAATTCTATGTAATTTCTGCGTCCTATGCCCTAACCTAATTCACCCTAACGTAATTGCTAACCTTGCGCATTTAAAAGTTTAATCCATCGCGATACAATTCGAGTGTTAATGATCACGAATTCCATCAGCAGACTGAGCATTCATGAACTAAATTTCAATCAGTTTCTACTCAGGAAGCGTCTGAAACGCTCCAGCCGCTTCGACTAATCAGGAGGTTCTGGTCAACGGTGACGTAAAACTAACACCAGACGCCAGATTTGGGGATCCGCACGGCTAAACACTGCTCTAAATAAAATGTCGATCCGCACTTACGAAAAACAAAGCGCTCTGCCAATGCCTTCGGTAAATGACGTCACACTTATTTGGAGCGGTGTTACGAATTATGTAAAAATGGCAAAATTTCCTGCCTCGTGGGGAAAAAGAGGAAAGCAGATGTCAACTGTCAAGTTTTGTCCAAGTGGTGTGACGCCATATAAGAAATATCTCCTCTGCAATTTATTTGCCAGACGGAAATTAAAAGCCTGGAGAATGCGGTGTAACCAACTCACACACGTCAACAACCAGTTTAAAACCGCGGATAGATACGTCTGGGTGCTAGAACATCAAATGTAAAGTGAAAAGCCAAATGAAGTGGTTTTGCTCACAGGGTATCGTCAGTACCGCACTAACAGCAACAATCTTTCCTATCCTAAGAATCAATCGTTAAAAAAAGACATTTGTTTGTGCAAAAATGTTTCCTTGTTTCTGATCACTTCACCGGAGATCTCGCTGCTGGACTCAACTGTAGCATTTTGGGGGTACTACTTCACTGCACTTCTTTTTTTAACTATTCGTGCACATCATTGCACAAAGAACGAGTTGTACTGAATGCTGAAAAAATCTGCAGTCTTGTAAACAAAAATTTTATTGCAGATACCAACAAAGGGCTATTTCCTAGCAAGACCATACGTTCTTAAACTTTTTCAGTCGCGCCCCCTTTGGCGCAGTCATTGATACTCGCGCCTCACCTAACCTCACAACCAAACACAAGAAACAGAACAACAGTTAATTTAACATTATATTGCTTTCCAACAACATACCGCTGCCATACTCGCGCCCCCTTGCGAACCTTTCGCACACCCCAAGGGGGGAGCACCTTCAAGAACCCTAGTTGATATAGACACTCGTACAGAATAGCAGTAGTTTGAGGCAAAATCATAATGTAGGTATTTTATTTTCAAACCTTGGGTAAAAATCATATAATCTAATTTTTTGTGTTGCATTGGGAGAAAAAAGTCAAAGCTGTAATTTTTGTTTGTTTGAACTACGTGGCAAAACTTCTTTGCTTAAGTGTTACGGGCAGCTTTGCAATGCATTGTGAGTAAACTTAGAAAAGTGCGCTCATTTTTTATATTTGTTCAAAAAAATAAAAAAGAATACAACCACAGTACAACTTTTTGACCATGTAACAAAACACTTACTTTCACAAATGCAAATGTCCGTGATCATGGGTGGCGGGACCTTTTTCCAAGTGGGGGGCACAAGTGCAAGTTAAAAAACTATAGAAAATTTTTGTGGTTTGAATTGGCAGCTGTGACGCCACAAGCATTGAAATATGACGTCATTAAGTTTTGTCAGCACGTTTAAGCAATTTTATGCAATGTTTTATACGCCAACGACCCCTATCTACACTACACCCTGTCTATCTACGCTACACTGACTTGAGCACATAAATGTAACTAATTGTAGTTGCTCTTACTGATTGTGTTACTTAAACTTATTTAGGCAAAATTCGAAATTTAAAAGTGGGGGCCAGTCCCCCCAGAAAAAGGTGGGTCCTAGGCCCATGCGCCCCCGGTTCCGCCACCTATTTTCGATGGGAGCTTCACAACATTGTCTGCCTGGGATGAAGATTGAACTGCAGGCCCTGCTGTAGATCAGTATGCGCATGCTAATTATTGATGAATTGGTTTGTTGAAGGAAAATTACCTTCACAAACATGTGAACATTTTGTTATTGAACGTGAACGATTCAGGTGGAAGTATATTGTTTCACCCACGTTCAACAGAAGATGTTGGTGAAGTGATACACGACGCAGAAGACAAAACCTTTTATTTGCGAAGTTAAGCTGAATGCTGAGTTGAATTCATGTCGTTGATATCATGAAGAATTTCCGCTGTCTGTTACTCACGAATGTCACTAATTGATTTCTCACAGCAAAACGAATTCCACCAAATTTCTGTATCAACGAAATGTCTAATATCGGCTGAATGTCATGGCAACGAACTGCGGCGTTGCTGAAATGTTCAAACTGCAAACTGGTTGTCAACAGAATGACAAATCGTAACGAAACACTCTTGGCTTTCAGTCACGCCAAAAATTGTTGGATTTCTTTAGGATACATTTTTCCCTGAAAAAAAGAAACACTGTTTTACAAATACTTTAAGAAAATATTTTCCAATGCACTCAATTTCATTCTTACTAATATATTTGGAATTTAATTAAATTAAACAGTGTAAACTTTTCCTATATGTTTGCCGAAAATTATGAATAAGAACGCCCTACGGGTTTCCTAGAGTAGACGACTGTGTATGTACTGACCAAACAAAGACTTTATGTAACTCCGCATTAACTCCCCCTAAGTACACACACGTTTAAGATCGTATCCCGGATGTGTACGCAAAGATCCGCCGCAAATTCCGGGTTCAAGTTTATCAGCAGTTTATTAATTTTCAACTGTAAAACACAACAGCCGGTCATCACAAAAGACCAAAATTCTTCTTCGCTATAGTTTACCGTTTAAACATGTCGTGCGAAGTCATCTCCTGCATATTTTGTGCTTATTTTGCGATTAGCTTCCAATGTCTCCTGCGCCTTAATTTTTGCCAGGCCCGTAGCCAGGTTTTAACATTTGGGAGGGGTGAAAAATACGTTTTTAGGGGGAAAGATTTTTGTTTTTATTATATGTTTAAAATAAAGTTTTCGGGGCACAACAAAATTTGCAGGGTACAAAAAAATTTGAGGGGCACTGCCACCGAATGCCCCCTCGTTGCTACGGGCCTGGTTTTTGCTGAAAGCATTGGAAGGTGATTTCACGTTATCATACACAACACATCTCCTACTTGAGCTTTTGCATTTGGGCACAGCTAGTGACCCTCAGCTTCGAGCACATAGTTACATATTTTTCAAAGCCACCAAATCTTACACTGTTCTCGATTGCTCGTGCATAAGCGTTGCTATCGCCAGTCTCATAAACAGCCGCAACCAGCTAATATTTTTTTGGGGAAAAATGATTGCAAAATGTTGTAGTACCTAACAATTAAACGTGCTTGTAAAAATCTCGGAGAGGGGCAATTGCCTGGTTATGGCACTGCTCATAAATATGCCCAAAGGTAGGATACGTTGTAGTTTTGCGGAAACTGGCTACATGTGTCGTGCAGCTGGTTTCATTAATGCCTTTACCTCTATTAAGTTTTTTTACCAAATATTCGCGTGTTGCCATTCCCACTAGATTGTCCTTTAAAAATATGAGGAATACTTAAAACTGTTCTTTTGTCTTGTGGGACCTTGACTTAACCGTATAACATAAATATTTCAGAATTTTTTTTTTAAATGATGGCCTGTGTGGCTTTGAACTACGTCTGTAGTTGTGAACTGTCTGTCAGGCATCCAACATCTTGTCAAAAGACCATGTTTTTGTCGCCATCCTTTTTATCTGGCGATAAATAGACTTATTTCATTGCGCGAAAACTCCTGTCTTTTCTAAAGTGTCTGTTGTTAACTCATTATAGGGACCGCACGACCAACCCATCCCATTTATCCCCCGACCAGGTTAGACTCACACTGGAGGGGGGCGTCACCTCCCGCAAGCTTATTGCAGGCAAACAGTTTTGTAAATTCGATTTTAAAGTTTCCACAACATTTCCTGAAAAAAAAGACGGCTATGCTGTGATATTGTGTAGGGTTTGCATCGTGTCGAAGCAGCCATATTCACTGATTTTCATGTTGTCCCACCCATTACCTTTCTCATCAGTTTTTTTTAAAGATGTAGCTTTTGTCCTTCCTAGGTGCCTTCAACGTTTTCATTTCTTATGTTTGTGGTGTACAGATCAATAAATCAGGGTGTTTGTTTGTTCGCCATGCTCGGCAATTCAGGAGCTTAAAACAAAAATAAATATGATGCTGCCAATAGAGCCAGATGTGAAGCATCAAGTAGCATCTTGACTACTGTATGAACTTCTTCGCCTGTTTAGAAACAACAGCTATTAAATATGACCGCTTCAATACGATGTGGTATCCCGGAAATCAATAAAGAGGCTCTTGTTATGTGGGAAGTGTCAGAAAGACTAAAAATGCTCGCCCTATATTTAACACGTGCGATGTATTCTTAGCCGGATAGGGACGGAAAGGCAAGTACGGAAATTTATTAAAAGTTGGGCAAAAGTACGTGTGAGCTTCATTTGATAATTCTTTCTATATATAATCCGTACGTTTTTGTTCCTCGGTCTACGGCCTTAGTTTTATTACTGCCATTCTTGTCACGTGTGACGTGACCTGGGATCTGGTGGTGAATTTCGGGGAGGGAATCATTATAGTGGAGTAGGGCGGATACACAAAGCGTCAGATCAGTTATGCATATAGGCAGAGGATTTTTACATCAATCTCTGTACACAAATTTCGATATTTTAATCTAGATTGCAAGACGTCATGTGGAGCAGAACTGTTTCTATGCTTAAATATTTGAAATCCTAATCACCTACCGCACGTTCATCTATCTGACAAGCCACGCTCGCGGGCTCTTTCAAACGTGGCATCTAAAAGATAGCTGTACTTCCAATACTGAAGCTTTCCAGTACCACCTGGACTTGCTCAAGAAACCCTACTCGAGAAAGTTTCGCTGGACGATTACCAATCTGTGGGGTTTGCTCTGGACCAAACGTTTTACTCAAAAACTTTTTTACGTAAAAACCTTCATGAAAGCAAGCGCTAATGAGCCACTGACGACACTGATTGTTTAGACACGTCCAGGTAGCGGAGAGTTTTAACAATAAAGTGAAATTTATCTGTTATAAGCAAATCTTTAGATAGGAATATTAATCTTTGTATGCAGTATGTTGAACAGCTGATTGCTCATAGCTAGCTTCAACAGAACTAAATTTGGAAATGCATTCGTGAAAATTATCAATTGGCGCAAACATTATCTATGGTGTAACGTGATGTAATGCTAAAATAGATGTGCTACCTCACCTGAAAAATTACCTTCCCATCCCAGCAAATTCTTAATTTTTGAACCGCAACGTTGTTAAAACTGCCATTTGGAATAAAAACTAACTCTGTTATTTTGACAAAAACTAACTCTGTTATTTTATAATGGCGCATTTGAACAAAATTATTTGTGGACTAGCAAATGCATATAAAATATTTCTTCATTTTGAGACAATACATAATTTTACCAAGTCTGCAAAAAAAGTATAATGAGTTTACCTGCTTCGAAAACTAATAGAATTAAATATTCTTGTTAGTATTATTATACACGAGAAGTTAATTTTTGCTGATCCTTGGCGGTCAAGGATGTAGCGAAATTAAATTGTGTTTTCAAATTGTGTTTTCACTCCAGCTAATAACCAAAGAACCAAAGCAATTGCCGCAAAGGAACATAAGAGTATACCTCATTCATCCTTGGCTCTTAGAATTTGTTGGAATAAATAAAGATAAATGCCAAACTACGTAACTCCTGGGTGGAAGAAAGAAGGGATATCATCCTTACAATGATGGTAAAGAAAGGTGATAAAAAATCTCCCTTTCTTTTCACTGAATTTTCCCAGACCAATCCAAAGCACTGCACGGCAAACGACATTTGAAGTGTTCGTGTAATATGCAGTACAATAGTAGCAAAGGTTGTTTCCTCATTTTTCTGACGCAACGCCATTTTTCCGACACACTCTATTGAATATCCAAGCAACCAGTACTGATGTTGCAGCTGCGGAGACGTGTCAGGTGGTAAATTAGTTTATTTCAGAGTGTTTGGAAGCAGAATCTTTGCAACCAGGTTTCAGCTCTCTGAAAAGTTTTTTCAGATGCAAAGTGACACCCTTAAAAGCAAAAATTTATCTCACAGAATAACTGTATTTAAAGTTACGTAGTTTATAGAAAGCTGACCTGCGGCGTGTATGGAAACTAGGCCGCGGTGTGACAAAGTTGATTCTGCAGGCGGGTGGCCTTAGCGGTAACAACTGAATTGCTAATCGCGAAAATGGCTTTAATAAAAATTAGTCATCGCTTTGCTATTATCCTGAAATAACTAATCGCTTTGTGGTTTTACCCGATATTTTTCTGCAAGGTGCAAATGCCACTGCGCACAAGCATTGGAAGCTAGAGTGCACGGAGGGCTGTTGCCAACCAACGATTTTTCTTTCGAGTAAAAATCATTTCAATCGTGGAAAAAATCGTTTGTATCAAAATTTTGTTGATTTGAAAACAAGCTTTTTTGTCAATTCTTTTCTGGTATGAATGGGATAAAAACTGCATTAAATATGTCTTTTTAACACTTAGGAGAAGTTAAATCGTAAAATGTTTTGAAAATTTAGTTTGAAGACATGAGACATTTGAAGACATGAACATACTTTTTTGGAAAAATGCTGTTGCACTCATTATCTTTGCGCCCGTGCGGCTGCGTATATGATTGCTAGAATAGTTTCAGCAGAGACGGTTGCAGCGCGTGAGAGATAGGATTTGTATTGATTTACAGCATTTCTTAAAAACCGAGAAATGGATAACAACATTTGTTGCTTATGTTAATTATGCCATTCATCGAGGTTCAAACTTATTTTTGCGAAGGACTAGGTAAAGTTTGAATAAACACAGAGACGTTGGTTTACGGACATTTAGAAATTCGCTCGTGTGTAATCTTGAAGAATTTATCTTTTTTCAGGCAAAAATAAACTTAGCAACAGAATCGACTCCAATATTATCGTCAAAATTTTACTTTCCTGAACAAAATATGTTGCAAAGTTTTTGAGACCTTGCTAAATTTAGCATAAACGCAAGTTTATGGTTTATCATTGAATGCTAGTGAAGCGCTTGCGAATTTCATTCAAATGCAGTTGTTGCGATTAGAATTCAAATCTTTTGTGACGGCTTTTTATTACCTGAAGTAGACATAAAATCGCCAGTGACCTGCGAAAATATTGGTTTGACGAAAAAGTTTTCTGTTGAGAACTGCGGCATCTGCATCAAACTTTTCAATCTCCAGCATCTGTTAGCGATGCACATCATCTTAGTTGGCTTGTCATCAGTTGCAAGAAACAGTTACCGGTGTATTGACAACCTTACTAGGTTGTTGTTAGGATAAAATCGTATTTTCTTTTGTACTTTTTAACTCTATTCATTCTGCAGAGCCACTGTATAACCGCTAAACTCTCATGCATTTAGATCCAAAAGAGTTAGTCACCGCATATCAATGTAACCGTCATTTTTATTATTTTTTTATGAAAACCATATTATAACGTCAAATCAGGGTGGTAGTCGTAAATATTGGTGTTTTTTTATTCGGACATAAGCAGATCATGGCATTTACAGACTTAATAAACCTGCGTAGAAGGCAGGCATCATCATTTGGTTTTAAAGTCAATTTTCTAATAGATATGAATAATGAAATGAATAATTCACATGATTATTCATTTGAGTTTGAAAACTCAAGTCTCAGAGTTATGCCTTAAAACAACTTTTCTTTCAGACATGATGCCAGGCATGTCATAGCATTCGCGACAGAATAGCTGGGTATAGAGAATACATTCAAATAAGAGACGACACCACCTTTTCGTTCCTCGTTTGACGTACAAGTATGGGAGCACAGATTACGCTCTTTCCAAACTGTTTATATTTTTCCAGCCCCCTGGTATTCCATTCTCACGATCAGGGAAGTGCAAAGGAACTCTCGCCTGGTGCTTGCCTAAAATAACATCGGCTGGTAAAATGGCAGCGGCCCAGGTCGCCAACAAGCCAAATGCCGCTAGCATGGAAGTTGCTGCTTTGCGACCGTCTTCAAGGGGAGTTGTTTTCTCTCCTCGTCCTGTTCTGAATACAGGTACGATTTGGAAAATTCGCTCACATTTACGGATTGGATGTCCGCATAAGCCTGGAAAATAGTTTTCACTTTCTTTAGCAAGTTGTTCTTATTACTTTGTGTGTAGACCTTTTTTCACTGAAATTGTATAACGTCTTCATTCCCACACGCAACACAGTAGACTTAAAGCATGCAATGACAGTAATAGGGAACACACACAACATGAAAGAACACGAACATAAATATGTGGTGGTAACAAGGGCGGATCCAGCCAGTAATTTTAAGGGAGGCAATTTCAGCAATATTTGGTAATCATGTCTCATAACAGCTTCGCTACTGTAAGAGAGATGAAATATACTTCACAACATTGCTGTGACAAAACAATGGACGACAGAATGGCCTTATATCGCGAATGCTGTTTTCCGAATTGTACAAAATCATGGTGAATAAAGTTACTTTCGTAGGTTTCAGGGGGTTCGCCCCCCTGGATCCGCCCCTGGGCGATAATAGAAGAGCATACGCTAAATGGCGTTAACACGATTACTTTGATGAAACACAAGCATAGATATGTGATACTACAGTAAAGAGCACAGCCATGGATGGCGTCTGCACCGTTGCTATAATGTTAAGTAAGCACGGTCAAACAGAAAGCCAACCGCAGATTTTAATGAAAAGCTTTGCAGTACCTCCACGGGCCTAATATTGTCATCTTGTCGGTTTCATCAAACCTGCCAGACTTAGCAATAACCTGGAAATTATATTGACAAGATGCAGTCAAACTTCGTTTAACTCAAACGTCGCAATTAATTTCGACCAAACAAGGTGATTTATTGACCAAGAGCTCTAGTCAGCGAACCCACCTGTAATAAGATCTAGGTTTCCACGTGTATAAAGAAACCCACTGTTGAGTTGCTCACTAGTATTACCGTACATATAATTAAATAAAAGTGATAGCAACATTTTATAAAATCAAGATAATTTTTTTCTGGAAAGATAACTTCTCTAACTCAACTAGTTTATTACGACGATGCAGTTTAATATAAAAAAGGCTATGAGATAAAGATGACCAGATTTTCATATGCAAAATCACAGAATCATGGAGATATTCGCTTGGATAGCACCCTATATCAAAACCTTGTGTCGCTGCCGTCAAGCTGCAAGCGTTATCACCTCAATGACTAACACAGGCGTGGGGAACCTGCGGCCCGTGGGCCAAATGCGGCTCGCGTGAACATTCAAAATGGCTCGCATCAGAAAAGTTATTAGTATTACGTAAGTTGCAACACAGCATCGCGCCAAAACGAAAATCCATGATAAGCAGATATTTAGACAGCCAAGAAAAGTCTCTCGCCCTCCTCATAGTTTTCTTTCCCTTTTCCTTAGAAAATATAGTTAGAATTTTAGCATAAAATAAAATTATTTTTTGCGGCCCGTCAGCGATATTCCACATTTCATGCAGCCCGTGATAGTACACGTGGGTTCCTCACCAGTAGCGGAACTAGAAGTTTGAGCCAGGGGGCAAAGCTTAGCTGAAGGGGGCCCATTGGTCATCGTAGGGGGGCCCACTAGCCACCACTCAGAAAAAGGTTAAGAAATGATAGTGAATCCTGGATGTCGTGGATGTCCATACTAGATAAAAACGAAAAAACGCAAAAAAACAACAAATTAAAGAATACTAAATATCAAAATGTCAAATGAAGGGGCCCAGTGTTTACATTTAGCTTGCCGGGGGGGCGGCTCGTCCCTTTACCGCCCGTCAGTTATCCCACTGTTCCCCACCCTTGAACTAGTGGGCCATGGTTTCGCTGATGTTTTTATGACATACAGAATGATGAAGTCGTACATAAATAAGAACTTGACCCTAAGCAACGAAAACTGACACACTTGTTAGACTAGCGATGTCCGAATTGTGTCAGCGCTTTTGTGCAATGAGCAATGAACATACTTCGCCGTGTACTTCGGCGAGTATACGAGTTACAAGCAGAGTTTTGAAAGTCGAGTTGCAAGAAGAGCTCCTTTTTACAAATCATTCATTCGGTTAAGTCTATTGACCTTCGGTCTTTCTATTAATTCCCTTGCAACCAAAGTTATTTCGTCTTTTAGTTATAGATCCTATAATGTTAATCGTAATACTGTAAAGAGTTAACATATGCTAACTGGTTTGCAAATTTAAATTATTTCCTAACCAAAACGGTGCACACGGCACACAGTAAACACTTTTATCCCAAACTTGCAATCAGATGAAGATTTTGTAGCTGTCAAGAAATTAACCTGCTTCTAGCGTTAGTTTCAGCACACCACTGTGGAGAAGTATAAATGTACATTTTTTGTGGAAAAGAATTCGCCACACAAACTGGAAATCTACTCCCAACAATAAACATCTTAACTTTCCAGGTTCCAAGTTTTATTGCAATACATGTTGAGATAAAGCTTTCTTTTTAAATGAAACGATTCATACGAAGGCACTCATAAACGACTCGAGCTTTGTCCAAAAAGCTTAATTTATGAAAGTCTTTCTTCTTATCAGATCAGCATCAAACCCATGAAAAGGTTCACACAGTGTATGCCACAAATGCAAAGAGTTTGAAAATGGTAACAGGATGTTCAGTGACGTTGAGCAAAGCTTTATATGTAATGCCTGAAAAAGTCTGCTGAATTTTTTAACTGTCGTCCCACCAAAGGAAGTGCAGTATATAAGGTATAATTTAAAGCGAATAGTTTCGAAACCTCTGAGCAAGCTTACCTCTTCTTCAAAAAATCACATTCTCTTCGATTTTCTTGTCGCAGTTGAACAGCTTATATCTTGCAGTAATTATGTTGGTTAGCAATCGAAACTACCGCAAAAGAGAGATATAGTGATGTAGAAACAAGTTCTGCCTTTTAGTCAGAATCACACGCTTACCGCTACACCTGTCTTCTCCTTTGCAATTTTTTGTAGATGAAATAACTAGGCTGTATGAAACGGCGAAATTGCAAGTGGTAAAAAGTTAACCCTACAAAACAAATGTTTTTAATGTAAGTTTATCCGATCGAAAGCGTGGTGAATTGCAACACACGAATCTGGCTTTTTCATGCATTAAAAACAAAGGTTAATGAATCAAATTTCAAAAAATGGGTATGAAATTATGGCTTTACCTAGTTAAGTTGGTGTATGACAGTGTGAGAGATAGCCACTTTTAACTCCACCCGAAGTTGCACACGAAACTGTATAAAGATTGCGCAATTCACCCCGAATTCTCTCCACAACGCTTTCCGGACAAGGAATCGCACGCGCGGAAACTCTGTGCAGTACTTTTTAGTTTCAAACTTTTTTTTACACCTTATGTCAGCAACACAACATACAGCTTCAATGCCTACTCTGAAAACGAAAAAGTTGATCATTCTAACAGACTCTGATACTTATATTTTCTCAATGCATGTTTCAGTGTTTTTCTTAAAATAAATGGGTTGTCAAACTGTAACTCTTTAAATGGCGAATTTTTATTTGAAAAAGTGATACTAAAATATGTAAGTTTTTGGGGGATGCGCAGCTATATACTTGCTTACAATACTCTTCTACCACCGGCCTTTGAGACTTAGTAAGCCGAAGAATGTTAGATGTTTCATGGCATCTTTGCACAGCACAATGCATGCATCCAAAAACCACATTTTTAATAAAGTTCTGATTCATATTTTTTCATTGAAGGTCAGCGTGTCTTATAATTTTTTAAGCGTTGTGTAAAATATAAAGCTATCTCTTTTCGTGTGAATTGTTAACGCTGAAAATTTCTAGTAATGGAATTATGCACCCTGTTTTGTTCATGGTTGCTTTGCTCTTTTGCTCTGCATGTGTTTAGCGAAAACATTTGATCCATTAACTTTTTTCGAAGACAGAACGTTTTCAGAGAGTTTTTTTTTAAGAGTTCTGTCTGCTCCAAAGATAGTGTTGAAATGTTGCACTGATACCATTTTTGGCCTCGCAGTTAAAACACTTGTTTGAATTAAACTGAGACCAAAGTATTTATGGATTGCAGGGCGGAATGTGCGCACCTGGAGGAGTAATTCTTGTTCGAGTTCATCAGTGCGTTCGTTTTTGAACAACGTCAGTTCAGTCTCCTCAACCAGCATCATGGCGGCCAATCCAAAGCTCACGCCGGTTGAAGTGGAGCAGTTGATAAAGCAGGTAAAATGCGTGAAACGCGTGGGTGATATCATTTGATTTCTTTTTTATATTTGATATCGTTTGCGTAGAATTTATTGCGTTTTTTGCATATTTAGAGATATTTTACCATTTATTTCAAAAGGAGGTAATCTCTTTCGTACCATGGGCCGCACCAATTGGGAAATATCGTCGGCGGGCAGCAAAAAACTATTTTTATCTAAAAATTATGTTTCTTCTTCACGAAACTATGGAGAGAAAAGTGTTAGGAGCGAGAAAGACTTCTTCTGCTGCCTACGTGTCTGGCTTGGGTGGACTTTCTTTTCGACGTGATGTTGCGTTCTAACTTGGGTAACGAAAATTCCGCTGCGGATCATATGAAATGTTTACACCAGTTGTTCTTAACCGAGGGTGCGCCTCCCTAAGGGGCGTAAATAAATTTCCAAGGGGGCGCAAGGCCTTACGCGCTCCGCCACATGGAAAGTTTGACCAATAAATACATTTGTTTCTACAACTTACTTAGTGTCAGAGGGGCATGAAACAAAGGACAATTACTTAAAGGCGTGGTAGAGAAAAGGTTAAGAACCATTGGTGACACAGACCGCATTTAGCTCGCGTGTCGCAGGTTCCACACCCCTGCTGGTTTCGTCCACCAATTCCGTATTCGCTTTGCGAGTCACAGAGCAGTAAGAAGCTACAGTACCACATGAAGATAAAAAAGTAAAGCTTTTTACAATGATTGACATTTCATAAGCTAAAGAGACACCGCAAGAAACTGCAAACCCATCATTAAGTAGGCAGATGTGTTGTCTTCTGATCAACGTTGCAGCTGGTTGGAGCTTTGCCCATGCCAAGACTCCGTGCAGCGAATTATGTCAATAACTGTAAGTGCAGTTTTTCGCTCAATAAGATTTGTACGCTGTGTTCTAGAAAACTACTGAAAATGCTGAAGCGATGAAAAGGGCATTTCGGTTGTATGACGCTGAACGCACCACATGCGTGACGAAGGGAGAATTTCGCAGAGTGATTGAAAATTACTGCACGCCTCTTACTACGGACCAGTTCAACACCTTGCATGCAAAAGTAAGTGATTGTTTTTTTCTGTGAGTTGTTTTAGTATTTGTAGCATACACTGGAAAAACGCGTAAACTGAGGATAATCTGATGACTCAGATCCGCTGCAGTTACGAAATGTATAATGCCTATAACGAATGCTTTTTCAATTGGGCTCCTTGTCAGTTGCACCCCAGGTTACTAGCACCCCGCTCAGGTTTCGTTTGCAAAAATGCGCAATGCAGTTTTCAACTAAATTAAAAAATACTTACAGTGCACGTATTACGCTGATTCGTCCGTAGCTGATTTTGTTAGTGCGCTCTGTCGAGCAGTCCTATCGAAATCTGCATAAGTTCTGTATTTTTTAAGTAAGGGGGATATTGCCAAGATGGCAGTCAGGTATACCTGACGTGTGACAACAAAAGCTGTGCGCAGTGTTGCCAACTCTCTTTCGCGCGTCTCCGCTAAATCATCTTCAAAAATCCGCCAAATTTCGCGAAATTTTTCCCCAATATACCGTATTTTAGCTTGATTTTTTCCACCAGATTTCGCCGCTAAACCAAATGTGTCGTAAGTTGACTTTAAGATTTTGTTTTTACGAAATTAAGCTTTTGTTTTTATTTTGTTTACGTTTTTCATTCAAGATTTTTGTTTTTCCGTAAAGTAGATTAAGCTGCCAAAATGCTGGGGACTGTAAGTAAAAACCCAATTGAATTGTTTGCCTGCGACGTCAAAAACTTTTATATTGCCAATGATATTGCTTATGCATCATTCGGTTCGGGCATTCACCAAGTGAATCTTACTGATGTGAAAAATCAGAAAGAGTGAAATCAAACGAGTAACGAACTTGAGGCAGTGCATTGTCCGCGGCGGAAGACATGGCATAATTCCGCTAGTTACACGGCATTTTTCCGCATGTTTCTCCGCTAACTTTTTTTTCCGCTGCAATGCTTTTTTTGCTGCTGCCGCTCACGATTCGCAGTAAATCCGCTAAATCGGCAACACTGGTGCTTTAGGTTTCCAATGTCATTTTAGCAAAAACAAATTTAACATGTTAATGGACAAGCAAGCTTCGTAATTGTAGCACATGAGGACACAAGCCGATTCGACGAGGCTGACTTGTGTTCAACCCCTGTTGTTGTTAGTTAACCTGTCAAAACTCCGCAACGTCAACTCCTGTAGAGCACTGCATGTAGTTTGCACGCGGGCACTGGACTTGTTCTTCGTAAAAGAAATTTGTGTGTTTTGGAAAGGAGAAACTCCAAATCGAATGCTATAAACTAAACAATCGTACCAAACGAAATAAAAAGACTAAATAATCGTACCAAACGAAATTTTTGACCTCTGCGAAATATGTGACCTATTATTTACACTCTGGGCTGTTTCTCAGAGTAAGGGATTAAGGAGGCTATTAATTTTTTGTAACCCTATACCCTAAACCCCATGCCCTAACCCTAAATTCTAACCGTTAACCTTAACCGTAAACTCTAACCCTCACCACTAAACGCTAACCCTAAACCCTAACTTCAGACACTAAAACACTGAACCCTAACCATAAATGCTAACCCTAAACCTAACCCTCATCCAAAAGCTTAAATGTAAACCCTCGTCTGCTCTTCGAAATGTACATCACAAGGGGTCCAAAATTTTTGACATACAACTTGTGTAAGAACATCAAAAGAAAATCCAATGCAACAAAGGAAGGACTCAAATTGACAACTACTGGCACTACAGCTCTAGTATAATCACTTTCCACTGGCCCACGCTGACAGTCGTGAGAATTTCTCCAACTCAGTTTTATATCTAGCAGAAAACCGGAGCGGGATACGGTCTTTTTTGTTCTTCGAAACGGAAAACTGGATACGGTTGTTTAGACACTACCTAAACTTTTTATGGGAGCTAAATTCTAAAGGCCAATAGATTTTCAACGTACCACCATGAAAAAGAAATTGCCCAAATCTTTACACACATGAAACTCACCAACCAAACCTTTCTATCATCCAAGTTGTATCAAAATTTTTGGACCTTCTGTGAAGCAGATTTTCACATTTATAGCTTACATTATAACATGCCTGGTAAAACAAACAACCTGCAATAATAATGATCAATAATAATCAAACTAACGTCATATTCAAAACATGAATCCGGCTCCGGCTTTTCGTGATAAAATCAACTCCGGCTCCACTCCCATTTACGAAATTCATCAAGACGCCGGCCGAAGTCCACTCCTACACTCCGGCTCCTGTACACCACTGGCTTATGCACCGTTCTGTTCCGGAGGTTTAATTCGTGGTTTTGACAAACGCAAAAAACTTTGAAATGGCGGTTATTAAAAAGACTTTAGCACTGAATATGATCAAGGCCTAGGCGTAGGAGCAGGCAAATTTTAGGCGGTTCAAAGGATTTTTGTCCGAATTTCCCCAAACTTACCCGTGAAGCTTTTGTGCGACTTTTGCCTTCTCCCACAAAGGTCATGAAGACCTTTTTTGGTGTGACCTCCAATAAAGGTCTTCATGTGTTTTTCTGCAAACGTTGCGCACCATTTTTGAAGTAATACAACGTTGGGCGCCATTTTTGCCAAGATTTTCAGGATTTACGCCCGGATTTTCAGGGATTTTGTCCAGATTTTCAGGGATTTTGCCCGGATTTCAGCAAATCAAATTTTTTTCACCCCCGCCTCTTACACCGCTGGATCAAGGCTTTGGCGCAAAGGCAGTTTTCCAATTCGAGGTTGCCTGGTACAATTCACCTTCTGCAACACATTTGAATGTGGATTCTGTTTATAGCACATTTGAACGTTGCATTAATGCGTAAAAGATGTTTTTCTGCAATCGCTGTGTCCAACTACTTTGCGTAATTGTCAATAGCAGATTAGTCTGTCAAAACAAAGCCTGGTGTGACCTAATAACATGTGCGGTAACTCAGACAAGTACATTTGAAAGCTGCATTTAGAATATTAACTGCACATGCATTTAGAATGTTAGAGCAGCACCAGCGGTTAGCAGGGATGTAGCGCTAACAAAAGAGGTGTGGGAACGCACCCAAAAAACTATCCATTTTGAAACAGCTTCGAGCTCATTTTAAAGCAAAACATGAAAAAGGTGTGGGAACGCCCTTCCCACGCTTTCCCGTCCCACGACAGTCCTGGCGGTTAGTAAGCAGAGAAAGCTCTATGAGCTTTCACCCAACCGTGGAAGCAAAGTATGCTTGTGCAGCTTCGTGTAAGCTCTTGGCACCTGGCATAGGTTGCATAGATGGCATAGATCAGTGTTTTCAACGTTTTTGCTGCAGCGGAACTTTCCACAAATATTTGCGTTGCTCATGGAACCCTATGCAATGATCCAAGTTTCCATTTTGCTACAACCGCACAGAGCTGTGGTTGCGAATTTCGTCCCAGGCAATTTCGGTCTGTTTCGGCGGAACCCCTGGCAGCCACTCGCGGAACCCCTGGCAGCCACTCGCGGAACCCCTGGCAGCCACTCGCGGAACCCTGACGTTCCACGGAACCCCGGTTGTAAAACACTGGCACAGATGCATACCTGGCATAGATTGGCTGCCACCAGGCCTCATCGCACTTCGCGGAACCTTATTTGCTCTTCACATTAGTACCAGAACAAGGATACAGTGATACTGACATTCGTTGTTAAAATTCTTCTTTGTTTTTGCTATGTTCTTTTTATTTTTATTTTCATCAGATTGGAAGCAACCTGAAGGGAACCATATCTTACACAAAGTTCTTGGATCGATTCACTGCCCATACTGTAGCTCCGCTAAATGTTGGAATATCTAAATCATCTGATGGTCTTGTTGCAAATGCAATGGGTGATGCTAGCAACAAGTTTATGAATGATTCATACAAAAAACACTTACTTCCTAAGGCACATGCGGAACAAAGTAAGCAGCAACTCTTTTTACGACGTTTTCGTCACTTACACTCATATATGGCAACAGTTAAGTGTGTTGTATGTGCACTGTTGACAGGCCCGTCGCCAGGATTTCGCAGCAGGAGGGGCCAAAAACCACCCGTGGGAGGCGACATTTTTTAAATACAATATTGGATGTATGCAACAACCGCGGGCCAGACATGAAATAGAGGGCACAGATTTAAATGGGGAGACCGCCCCTCCCCGCTGGCGACGGCCCTGACTGTTGAATAGCCTACTACCAAGTCTTCAGCTTCTTCATAAATCAATGTCAGGTTAATGCCAGTCCGCATGACATCCGTTGACACTCACTCGTGTTTGTCTATTGTTGCTTTATTTCGAACAAGGTAAATAATTTACAGCATAGAAACAGAAAGGGCAACAAACGTTTTGCTTTTTAAAAGTGAAAAATATACCTAATACAGTAAACATTCAGTTTTGTCATTACTTTTTGGCCTGAGATTTCTGCATGGACTTCAACGGCGTTTGCTGATGCTGACCTGAAAGAAGGTAGGCAATGTCTACTCTCTAGCCCAGGCGTGGCCAACCCGCGGCTCGCGAGCGGCATGCGGGTCTTTGCCCAGTTTCATGCGGCTCTTATGTAATTACCAGAAGTCCCACTAACATAACCGTACGGGAGTGCATATTTTTGAGGATGCAAGAAATTTTTGCCCAAATATGATCTTACTTTCCCAAATAACGTATAAACAGCAAGTCTTAATGTTAAGAGACTAAAACGTGCCATTGTAAACACATCAAGGTTTCTGCCTACCTAATTAGGCCTACCAATTACCGGGGTTCAAATCCGTACGCCCTCAACAAGCAAGCAATATTTTGCATAACCACATGTGAACAATGGTAATATTTATTGTGTTGAAAAATGTTAGCTAATTACAATAAAATCCTCCCAAAAATTGCTGTTCATGCCACCGCGCGTGGAAGGTGTTGTTCAGAATCTTCATTTTCAATCTTTTTTATGTAGGCTACGTTCTAAGCTTATTCATCCAACACGATCATCCTAATAGTTAAGATCTGTTCTTCTCTAGCATAGATGTGTGCACTTGTGTTGGCCACAATGGCAATCAATCAGGAAAAGGAGTAAATATCGGGTTACGATCTAAAGTATTTCATTGCCGCAAATATGTCAAGTCTCAAGTAATTAGAGGGAAAGGAGGCAATTTAATACATAGCATATAGCTTAACCTTCCACATTGGCAATCTTCACTGCAACATGTACTTATAATATTACAATTTACTTAAACGCTTACAGCTTCTAAAGTCACATTATGAAAACCAAAATCCACTCCAGTTTAGACAGTTAAACGTGCATTGACCACAGCATGCTAAGAAAAAATAGCAATATTTGACTGATACACGCAAATACTGCAGCCTATATGGTCAACTACTAAGGAATGTGTACAAATGCACATTTCCAATGACAACTGATTTATAACCTCAACAAGAAAAACGTCAGTGCTTCCCTGCATTAGCATAAGTGAATTATGCAGTACTGTTCATTAAAACTTCATTTCACAGCAGTAAATTGAAGCAATAAAATTTGGCAGGATGCAACATATGCAATTAATTGCATGAAACAAATGGAAAAGATGAAAACCTAAACAGTAAAAAATCACAGCTAAATTACCACCACACAAAATATTACAGCTACAGTTACGTAGTTAATTTTATTCATGGAAACACATTTGCACTTGCAAATCTAACAACACCAAGCAAGTTTGAAACACGAAAACTTCACACTATCCTATCACAGCTACACCACATTACTACCGCAAAACATTTTGCAGATACAGCTACATTTTAGTTGTACACTTTACAGCATCAACAATTTGAGGTTTACAAAAATAAGGGTTAGTTGGAACGGTGAGTTATCACTGCAATGTTCCTAATTATGAAATGTTTCTAACTCTATCCAAATTTGAATGAAGTTGTTTCAGTTGACCCAATTTTGACTTGGGCTGCTGTAATTTGCTCAAATATTTATAATATATGAAAATCTGAATGACACTCTTCCAATTTGACCAGATGTTTCTAATTGTACCCAAGTTTGAATGAAGCTGTTTCAATGACCCAAATATGATTAAGGCTGTTGGAATTTGCCCAAGTGTTTCTAAATGTAAGCAAATTTAAATGAAGTAGTTATATATTATTCAAATTGGAATGAAGCTGTTTGAAATTCCCTAAAATTGAAAAAGCTGTTTGAAATTCCCCAAAAATGAATAAAGCTGTTTGAAGTTACCCAAAATTGCATAAAGATTTTCCAGTTGGCCCGAACTTGAATGGAGCTATTGTTGTTTGGCCAGAGTTGATTTAGTCTGTTGGAATTTACCGAAATTTTTCCAATTCATGGAAACATTTTTAACTTCACCCAAATTTGAATGAAGTAGTCCCAATTTGCTCAAATTTCATTAAGGTTGTTGAAATATACCTAAATGAATTTGATTTTATCCAAATTTGAATAAAAATCTTGTAATTCACCCAGACATTTCTGAGCCTACTAAAAGTTTAAGGGAGCTTTTCTACATAGCCCATCTTTGAACAAGACTGTTTGATGTTGTCCACAATTGAATGAAGCTTTTGCAAATTGGCAAAATTTGATTTGATTGATGGACTTCACCCAAGTGTTTCCAATTAATCTAAATGTTTTTGTTTTGACCCAAATTTGATTGAAGCTTTTCTCATTTGCCCAGATTTAAATGAGGCTGTTGGACATTACCCAAATGCTCCTATTTTACTCAGATGTTTCTAATTTTACCCAAAACGTTATTAAAGTTTTTTATTTGGCCCAAATTTGATGAAGGCTGCTGGAATTACCTCATGATTCCCCAGTTCACTCAAGGGTAGTGTTTATTTTGCTATCAGGTGCAAAAAAGAATGGCAAAATAGTCTCAGACTATCTGAGACTATTTTGCTGTTTTGGCCATTATTTTGCCGTTGATTTGGTTATTATTTTGCCTCAGTTTGCAAAATAGACACTGCCTCATAACATGTGAATGTAGCTGTATACTTTGCCTAAATTTTCAAAAATTTTGCCCGAATAATGGCCAATTTTTCAGCATTGGGGATGCAATCGCATCCCCTGCATCCCCATGCCATACGCTCATGCCCACTAAATAACAAGCATAACGATAAATGCCTTGCAAAGTTCTGTCATTGTCATGCTGGTGTGCAATATTTACAATAAATATAGCTGAGCAAAGGCATGTGTGTGAGTGAGGAAGAGATGGGGTGATGTTCATGTGCGCCCATGTGGATGATGTGGTTCTTTGTGGCAACACAGTAAAAGATGTCGCTCTTGGTCTCTGACTGGTTTGCCACCCCTGGTCTAGCCGTACGGCACGGTTGATCCTGCGGGGCTAACCGTACAACGCTTTCATTCGGGCAGTATACTTCACATAACTGTATAACGGCCGTCACAAGATGTGCAAGGCATGCAGCCGTAAGGTTTGAAAGGTACACGCTATCAGTGAAATATGCACGGTCAGTAACGTGTGCAGTAATGGATTTGTAAAATGATAATGGGTTATCCATGCATTTTTGTGACTCAAACCATGAAGTAACATGAATGCATCAAGAGGAAAAACAACAACATAAAAGGGCAGAAATAATTTCATTTGATGAGAATATAAAAACATCAGAAACTTCAGGTTTTCGCAAGTTAATGAACGGGTTTTAACATGTTGAATCACAAAGGGTTGGCGAACGACCATATGGATCAATTTCTCAGCCAGACCTGTTGCTAACATAAATCAATTTTGAATTTAAGTCATTTCATGAGTAGAAAAAGAAAAGTAACAAAATGCATCGAATCAACGTCACAGATAAAATAAGCAAACAAAACAACAACAACAAAACAGTGGGAGAAAAGCATGCCTATGTACAGGGATGAGCAACTGTAGAGGTAAAAGATGGAAAAGAGGGGTATCAACACAATATTACAGAAATGTGACAAGTGCATGAAACGAAACACGCAGAGTCTGTACGACTGCACGCTGCAAAGGGTCGTTTAGTGGCCTATGCAGCGCCTGTAAAATCTACAGCATAAAATCTATACGATATGCCTACTCTTTCAAGGTATGTACATAGATATCTAAAATGTTTGTCAGTAAAATGTGCAAGTAGGTGTGTGTGTGAGATATGCGTAGGTAAGGTAAGATATAGGCTACACATTGTTTTTACAGAAGGGAGAAAGCATAGGCTTGGATATTACAATGGAGATGCTTGCAGTTGGAGATACTTTTGCAAATTACGACAATCTTTTGAAAACGAAAAGTGTATTTGAATAAAGGAATTTTGTGCAACGATGCCCTTCCACTACTCCTTAACAGTTCCACCGCTCTTTGCTGTTCTTCATATGAGCTCCGTCAAATGCTCGCACGGTTCGCTAGACTCGGCCGCTTCAGCCAGTCACAGGGCGCCCTGGTGAAAGTGCCGTGCGGTTAGCCCCAGAAGCGAACCTTACGACGCCGTACGGCTAGACACTGCCCTTGTACTAGCTCATGTGACTACGGGATGTGATAAGTCTACTGTAATTGCAGCTCTTCTGTACGTATATTTAACAAGTATGTTCACTTGTAAACAGTGCAGTAGTCCAGTGTATTCATTGCAGGTATTGATTCCATCGAACGCCACCTTCAGCACAAAATTGCAACCAATTTGAAATACGTGGTCAAAGCTTTTAGGTTGTTCGACTATAATCGTCTGGGTCAGGTTCAGAGGCACGAGCTTCGTCGAGTCCTGGAAAACTACTGTTTAAAAATGACAGACGCACAATTTGACAAGTATGAAAATATGCTTTTAACAATTTACTTTCGTTGCTTTATTCTGTTCATAGAGCGTTTTGTTACGCGTTTCGCGCATCGGTTACAGCTCGACGCACATTTACGATCGTAATGCGGAAGCTTGTAATGCAGGCTAAAATCGCTGAGGTCTGAGTATATCTCTCCTATTTTGTCCGAGAAACAGATCACCACATGGATAACTACTGCATAGATGTGTCATAGCTTTAAGCGATGTGTCCTCTGCTCAAGCTTAAATTTCTTGTTTCATCCGCTCATCCGGGTTTTGATGTTGTTAGAGAACTTTCAACAGGACTTCGTGAACTTCAATGCAAAACTGCAAGCAGGAAATAATTTGATATTCTGGAAACGTGTTGATACCGTTGTCGATTAAACATTTCTTTTGCACTGATCCCGCATTTGCCAAAAATTGAACTCGCTTAGATCGAGAAGAGAAAACGTCACATTTACACTATGGTGTGCTTTGAAAATGTTGAGTGTTGAGAAGCTGTTTAGCTGGGGGTTCCGTTTTGCCCCATAGCGGGAATTCATGCGGTTTTCAACGAATCGGCTCCTTCCCGCCGTTCGGGAGTAAGAAGTTATATTAATGTTAAATTTTTAGCACTTACAAAGTTTTTTCTCTCCGTGCGAATCATTTCCTCCCATTTTGCTCCATGTTAGCTCGTCTGGACACACCATAGTACTGCTAACGAACTCGCGGTGGGGAAATTGTTTAAAATAGAATGACATCCTTTATTAAGTAAACAAGGTCAGAAACAATGTAACAGTAGGCCTAACGAAGTCAAGCGATTTTTGAAACGATGCTCACCTCCAGGGTTGCCAGATCTACTTTTTGCCAAGGGCTAAATCTAGTCCAGAAAAGAGCCAAAAAAGAACCAAATTCTAAGACAAGGGGCCAAAACTAGGCCAGCCAATTTTCCAAATTTATCAGTAGTTACACAGTCATGTGAACCCATACTTGGCAATTTATTAAATGGCAATGTTCCTCAACCACAATTGTAGATCAACAGCAAAGCAAGTACATGATGATAGATCGTAAAATAACAACTTCATTTCCATGTGTAGCCATAAACTGTGATAAATTTACTATCCTCGATTAGTGCTAAAGCGATCAGCAACAATCTGAACAAAACCAACTAACACATGCACCACGTTAACCGCAAATCACTGCTGCCTCTACAACTGCAGCAAGTAACAAGCATTCTGATGAACTTACTGTCATATTAACTCAAAAAATCTAAGGATCCTAACAAAATTTTGTAATCGAAAACCTTCAAAACATAGGAATTTGGTGAAAATCTGCAATCAGTTAGCCAAATAAGTGAAAAAATATGGTTTATCAGACGGTACCCAGGGTGGTCAGACATAATTCTTGCAAGGAGTCAAATCTAACCTGAAAAAGGGCCAGGAGGGTTATTTGGGACTAAATTTCTCAAATTTGTCCCCAAATAGGCCAATCTGGCAACCCTGCTCACCTCTTTTTACACAACATGCAATTGGAAAACAGTGAACAGAAACCACAGCACACTCAGATATCCTGTTTTTAGGAACAGATAAGGTCAATGTTACCAATAAACTTATGGGGAAATGCCATTTTTACGTTTCTAAAAAATGGTTTTACCCTGCTGTATGGTGAATACTACAAGGTTTGATGAAACTCAAAACGATTGCCGAAAAACTGCTGTATGTTTATTAAAAGAAACAACATGCCGGAGATTAAAAGTGACTCTTACCGTAAATGACCGAAAAGTGGAAAAGTGAAAGTAACATCATTCAACTAAAATCTCCGAATTCCTACTATTTTGCAACGCGAAATTGCATTATTTTGTAATATTGGTTGTATTTTTGCTTTGTCGTGTTGAGCACATTGGAGAGCACCGAAAACGACACCAATATATTATCTACGCGCAAATGGTTAACGCGATTGCACCATATAAGAGGAAAATGAAGACCGAGGTGTGTGGGTAACTTGCTGAAATCTCATACAACATTTTTATCCTACCTCGAAAGATCAAGTAGAAAATCGTTAATATTAGACGCCATCGTTCTAAGCGTATGACTATGAAGCAGGCAACATTCAAGAGAATTTGTGCTTGTGTATTTACGACATTAATCGATTTTCTGTAATATTACGTCTATGCTGTTAAAATTTGGTGATAGCTACCGCTGCTGCGTATGTTTGTGGTAAAATGCTGGGTATGCATTTTGGATATTTTTATAGGCTTTGGGCGAGATACGACTACAAGCATACGGGTGTGATCGATTTTCGTGACTTTTTAAGAAAACTTGGCGTTAACGCTGCAACTGCGGAGAGACAGCTTTTGTCTAAAGGAAGTGACAATGATGAGGACGGTAAGAACTCGATGCTTTGTGAGTTTTCTTAACAGCTCAACTGCAGCAATACAAGCCTCAGCGTAGTAAATCGGTATGTGTTACCGCCCATCATTTGGTTCTTTGCTCATGATTTTGCGTAATTTTTCGGTGAAATACTGCGTAAGGTTACATTTAGAGACATTTACTAGCCGTTTTGAAATAATGCGTTGCATCCAGTGGTGCAGTGCAGCCGGAACGTGCTGGAGCTCCGCTCCGCCACCTCCACCAGTGAATGATGGGTCGTTGCCTACAAATATAAGTGAAAATGCCCAGCAGACCTCCAGCACCTATAAAATGCCACTACACCCCTAGTTATGCCTGTATGATTATGTCATAAAGTTTGGACGCTGGAGGTACATCTTTTCAAAGCTGTCCCTGCATATTACATTGTACGGATGAGACTGGGATATTAAAACCCTTGGCTTGTTTCTATTGTTTTGCACTCGTTTGAGTTATGTTTTTGTTTTGTATGTGCAGTTTTGCGTTCCTTGGGCTTTGCATAAATTGGCTACTCATTTCTGGTAAAGCAGGAAATGCTTCGGTATAAACATCGCCTTCAACATTTTACTTTCCTATAAACACTTTTTACATAATCACTGACATTTCTTTGGTTATAAGAGTTGTGGCAACCGTGGTTGTTTACTCAATGGTAATTTGCTGCGATTCCACGAACTTCTGAAAATGCGTGAAGGGTAAGGTTAGCAACGATGGTCCGGTCACGTTACTAGATTCAAAGTTAGTGTTGACTTTGGTAAAACGTAAAGATAGCTACGCTTTAAAAGTTGCTGTTCTTCTGTCGACAAAAGACATGTTTCAAGTGTTTCACAAATGTTTTTGAACAAAAGCTTCTTTGAGCGATGCTTACCTACAAGCATGATTTGATCATCGTCCTCCCACACACCAGTAATTCTTTCTTGTTGCCCCTTAAGCAGGCGCGGTTTAAGTAAACAACTTGTTTGGTCGTTGCTTTAGGCCTAGTGCTGCGTTTTTACTGTCAAATGCTTTTAACCGGTTTTAGCAGAGAACTATTTTTGGCAATAAATCAATAAAGCGAAAGGTATGATACCTTACAATTACACTGGTAAACGATCGATCGAGGAGATGAAGGTCATACACATTCAGCCCGATTTCGCAGGATTTACTTTGGCATGTGCTGGAGATAGTACACATAAATGTGCCTACGTACATAATGCGGTTCCAATTTTACTTCCGAACGGAGTGACAAAAATGGTAGCTTAAAAGATTCACCAGTCTTGACATTGAAGGGTTAACCTCTTACAGCTCCCTGGGATGCCAAGAAAAAACGTTTGGAACGAGAAAAAGACGTGACAGATTTGGTGCTGAACCGGAACAAGGACCGAAACAAGAGAAAGAGCAAACGACTTACAGAAATGCCTTTTGCAGTTATTGAAAAGGAGTTCAGGAGAAAGGTAAATTTCTTCCAGCTCGTGATAAATCTAATAAATAGGTTATCAAGTAATTTCTTTAATGACTCTTTCTAAACATGAACTAAAAAAGTTGGATTCCCAGGCTTGTCCATGGGAATGTCATTCTTATGGGATGGGACAGGCATAAATTGCTATGGGATGGGAATGGGACAGATAAATATGTCCCATGGACAACCCTGTGGATTCCCAAATGAAATATTTGCGGTAAATGCACTATAAAGTGGTCGCACCTTGAACCACTGGGATTTCAAACCAGTTGCAGAGTTTCTTTAGTTTCGTTTTCATTCCACGACTTTATGATCGCTGCGTAGCATAGCGTGTAAAAAATAATAACCAGCTTATACTCATCGCCACACTGCACTGTTTTTTTTCTGAAAAGCAAAAGCAACAGTGAGTATATCACGCACTAGCCATTTGCTATACCTCAGAATATTTTAAAATCGACTTTAGTGCATTATACAACTTTTGTTGCAAGTTTAACTATATTTTTCATTTTTTATTCAACATATTTCAAAATCTTCCGGTGTTTTCACTGAAGTGTTGTGTTACTTAAGCTCCTGTTCCTTTAACTTGTTTGAAAAACACCACATTGTTTCGGAACGCAGTATACACAGCAAGTAAAGGTCCATTGCCAAAATATGATATTAATAATGCATTTTTTAACGTTTAAAGATAAAATTTGTTTTTTTTCTTGTGGCAATAAACCATGCGATACACAGGTCAGTATATGTTTCAGCACAAAACGCACACGTTGCAACTCAGATCAACTTCAGACTTCTTATCAATTTATTTGTAAATAATACATTAGTCCGAAACAGAACGTGCACGCCAAACGATATTCGGTACACAATTTGAGAATGAATTAAATATTATTTGCAAAAATTAAAAGCTTTTTCTTTCTTGAATGGCTGAAAACGTATATCATCACCCTATTTGAATAAGATTTCAGGTCTGTGGATGCATAGAGTTACTAAAATCGATTTCCTATTAAAAAGAGTTGCTGATAGACTCGATTGTGTCGCATTCGCGAGACTAATCACTTTAACACAGGTATGTTCTTGGCCAGGGGTCTCAAACTCAGATTGCTGCGTGGGCCACATGAGGACTCATAAGGGCCACATGAGGACTCATAAGGGCCACATGAGGACTCATAAGGTGACCCGCGGGCCGCATTATATCGCTGACGCAACAATGTCCGTATCTGAATTTGCTAGAAACAGCATTTACATTTTATTTCCTGCAAAAGGTATCACGAATTATATCGGCAAATCATTTCTAGCCGTCTCTACGTTTGCAGTAATCAATTGTAACCGCCTAAGGAACTTATTTACTCGCTAGCTGAGCACTTTTCAACACCGGTGAATGAACTAAATAACGTAAATGTTATTCATTTCATTCATTTACATGCTGTTTTTTCTCTAGGCAGGGTGGCGGGGGCAACAGCCCTAGGAGGGCTTGAAATACCTCATGGTCAACAACAATTTCAGATAGTTCTGATGTCAACAATTTCAGCTTGTTTAACATCAGGGGTCTTGAAACAAAGGACAATTACTTGCGGGAGGCGTGGTGAAAAAAGATAGGGAACCACTGGTCTATAAACTATAAAAAGGAGTGATGACAGCACACATGTTTGTCGGAGACCAACACCAACGGTGAATGGTCGTGATTTAACTCTCCCGACACGGAAACAAACTTCTGAGCAGGAATACAGTGAATTGACGGCCAGTAACATGCAGCAGTC
>Ga0210059_1001752_pt1 | contig 33180 bp, 24 predicted proteins | sample Ectturendosymbi2_FD_188042 | JGI IMG/M metagenome (GOLD analysis project Ga0210059, IMG submission 188042) | Ecteinascidia turbinata endosymbiont from Florida, USA - Sample 2 (SPAdes) (version 2) | ecosystem: Host-associated > Tunicates > Ascidians > Unclassified | place: Key West, Florida... | reverse complement strand
TTGTGTGATATTTGTTAGCTTGTCCAGTTTGCCATTCTGAATGAGTATTGTTTCTTTCAATTGTTTGATGCCATCCCAGAGTTGTTTGAGTTTTTCTTCTTTTGAACTCGAAGTTTTCCATGTAGCTTCGTTTATCATGTTCGATGTCATTTATATCCAATATCAATAGATCAGCAGTAAGTTGCAAATTGTTTGCAGTGTTAAGTTAAGTTACTACACACACTACAACAACACTATCCCCTGTCTTATTCAAATAGAATTAGGTTCCCGACTCCTGCACTAGCACGTAGCAACCAGTCCAATCGCTCATCAGTATCCAAAATCACGACAGTGGTAAAATCTAGATGACCCAGTGTGATGAGTGTTGTGGCAAGATGTTGCGCCAAACTGGTCTAAAATTGCAAGAAATACTCAAGCCATTAATATAATTGCATAGTTTGAATGAATAAATGATAACGTTCTCTGCTCATTTTTGTGCTTACTATTTAGCAGTAGGTATTTGTTATTTTGGTTATTTAAACAAAATTTCTACATTGTTTTTTAGAGTTTAATCTGATTTGCTGCTATTCTTCAGCAACCCTAGTGTTGAAGGACATACACAAGGGGGAGGTTTTGGGGTTAACCTTCCCCCTTGAGTTTGATAAGTTACAAAAATTTTATTACTTGCACCAAGGAGATTTATCATTTTCACGTATATTTGTTGGTTAATTTGTGAACTTAATGCAAATACCACGGAATGAATTTGCATGCAAATTTCAAGTAACATTGTAAATGGGCCAGAAAGTAATAATTAGGTTCTGGTGAGAATCTGGGTTATCATCTGCATTTAGGAACCATCTCACCACTTTTTGCAGACCTTTCGTCCACTACGCATGTTTCAGATTGTGTTCCGCGATAGGTCACTTTATCCAAAATAATTGTCCATGTTGTCAGCTATTGTTAATCAGGGCATGCGCTGACTGCATTGGCTACATTACCAGTTTCTGTAGCATGATAGAACTGTTGCGCGAGCTCAAAAACAGCGGTTGTTAACATAGAAGCATTCAGGCATTTGATAAAGTCTCAGCAGGGAAAAAGGAAGACTACTGTAAAAGTTGGCTGGACTTCGATATACATAGCAAACTTTATGCGGATTCTCAATTCTTGTGTAATTTAACAAGATTAGATCTTGCAAACCGGAGTATGTTCAAGCCAATCTAGCCACACACCTATGCTCGAGTGCTCGTATTTGACGAGACATTAGTGCAGCCTGATTTTGCAGTTGTAAATTGCTCTGATGTAGTGATGGGTGAGTTTTACTCCCCTGTTTTAACACGTAACCTGATATTTTGCAGTTTTGAACTGCTATGTCATAGCATTGGGTGTATTTTCCTCCAATATCCTAACTTGGAGCGCTGATAGTTTATATTCAGTGCAATGACACATAAAATAGAGTGCGTATAGAAGAATATGCATATTGCGTCAACAAACTTGGCCAAAATGTTGGTTTGCAAATAGGAATTTGATGTACAATTGTGACGTCACAAACAATGGACAGCAAATAGAAATGACCACCATATGCTACTGAATGAACCCCTCCTCCCATGAAAATTTTCTGCATATGCTGCTGCTAGTGTTGGTTGTGTGAATGAATTTTTTGTTGAGCAAAAGGGTGCGAACTATCTTTGTTAAGGTTGAAAAGCACCGAATTAGGGAATTAATTAATTAATTTGTTGTTTTGAAGCCATAACTTTTGAACCAGAAATGCTATAAAGCTAATTAAGGGCTCTAAAGACTCAGGTTATTGGCTAGTTTCCATTAAAATCTTGAGTCAAAAATTAGCTATTATTGTTGGGCCCAGGGTCTCGTAACCTGGACCAAAAATGCTTGAACCTACCCCACTTATACTATTTTTTAAAATGCAAACTAGAAGACTGGCATCTTTTGATGGTTTGAACAGCTCTCTAGCCCAATCACCTGGCAAGTTACAGCGTTGCAACATGACGGTAAAAGAGTGGTTCATGCGAGTCTTAACACCTTGGCGTCTGGGTGGTTTTGGCGATTTTCGCAAAAAAAACAGCAGTTTTCGGTTGCCTTACCAACGCCCTAGCTCCTCCGCCGATTGCGCTAGAGAGCTGTTCAACGGCTCAAACGGATTGGCCAGTCTGGTAGATTGCACTCGAAAAAAACTGTTTGCCTGGGGGGTGTGGGTTTTTTGTGAGTGACGTCATAAGTGGAGGGCTTTCAGGCCACCTTGGCCCACTTTACCTGGCCCTGGGCGCCAACCGTTAGGTGGTAGTAATTCGCTGAAGTTTTTACTGGAAACTAGGCTACAATCTGAGTCTTTTGATACTTGCTGGGGTTTCGGGTTCAAAAGTTGTGATGTAAGTTAGTAAAAATATTTGACTAATTAGCTAATTAGTTAGTTAGTTAATTAATTAATTTGTTTATTTTAGATCATAACTTTTGACCCAGAAACGCTAGAAAGTTGATCAATGGCTCGAAAGACTCGGACTCGAGTCTAGTTTCCAATGAAAACTTCATCGAAACACTTTGGCCTAGTGGTTGGGCCCAAGGCCAGGCAACATGAGCCAAAATGACTCTAAAACTACTTCACTTATGACGTCAGTCACAAACAATTCGCACCCCTCTAACCAAAAAATTTTTTTTTAGTGCAATCTACTAGACTGGCCGATCCGTTTGAGCCGTTGAACAGCTCTCTAGCGCAGTCGGCGGAGGAGCTAGGGTGTCGGTAAGGCAACCAAAAATTGCTGTTTTTTAGGCCGAAATGGAAGTACGAATATACCGTAGGCTGGCAGCCAACGAGTTAAAGGTAAATCCACCTGGCTCCTAAGGTGTTAATGTATTATGTTTCCAGCTTAAATTGTCAGAGTGCTATAAGTTGTAGCTGATACATCAAATATGTTAACAAACTTCAATGACATTGATTTCTTACATATTATTTTTCATCTGTTTTCCACTGATGAAACTTAGTTGCATCAACTTTTTGCAAAATTGTTTGTAGCAGTAATTAACAACAATCAAGCTTTGTCAAAAAATGCTGGCTGAATGGAAAGGATTTCTAATCCACAATCATACGTCATCAAAAAATTTATACAGCAGAAAAGATATTTGCAGCATATATCACTATGTTGTATAATGTACTGGCAAATCTTTTCTCAGAAAATGTGAGAAAGCTTCAGCTTCCCCAGTTTTGACAACATATTTTCAATGATGTAGCTATGTGATGATTTGGTTGCATGCTCCACACGCAGAAAGGTTTGATGCATAGCTCTGCATTAACTGGCAGTTGATTTTTTCCTGATAATGTGTTTTTCTATATCAACCAGTGCCTGCTTCAATGTAAACCGTACTTTAAGTAACTTAAGCTTCTGAATTTTCACTAACAAACTTTTTATTGGAATCCAGCTGCTGTTATGCTACTTAAATTGTTTCTTACAATACCGAAGGAATTATTGAAAACAAAAAAGTGCCTTGACTCTTGCTGTTGATATATGATTATTACTTGCTCTTTGTTTAAGGAAGCCTGCATCTACTTTTGCAGATTTGTTATGTGCCCTGATGATGAAGATAGCTCACGATGTCCTTCAGAAGCTTCTAATGAAATGAGTGGAAACGAGCAACTTGTTTCTTTTGATTTTACTGCTGTCAAAGTATTAGAAAATCTTCATGTTAAAGTGGGTAAGAAAGTGTTATTGCAATCCAAACAAGAGGTGGGCAGTGTCACAATAGACCTGCCTTGTTTCACATTTTAATCCAATAAATATTTGCATCCTTCCTGAAAAAAGCTATAGAAAATCTGTGCATAGTTTTATTATTTGACTCAATGAAAGACCCATAAAATGTATGATTGTTTTATTGCATCACTGCTTTTTCTAAAATTATCAGCATTGTTCATGCTGTTACAAATCTGTGCATTTCACTTTGAATTTGACTTTCACATATCAAAATTTCATCAGTTTTTTTTACATGTCTTTTCTTTTGTATTTAATTTTTTTATCTTGATGTTACGCTATCCTTCACAAAAAGTATTAACATAAGGTCAATCAAGTTTTACCAAGATCTTTATCATGCTGCTGCATGTCCTGCTTGTGAAAACTTTCAATCATCAAGATCAGTAGTGTTGTAGCAGACAGCTGACAAGTTTAGTAACAAAATTACCACTTTGAGAGCCGGGGTACGATATAGTTGTACTTTGAAATCGGCCTAAAACCAGCAATTGTCAGTTGCCTTACCAACGCCATAGCTCCTCCGACGGCTCTAGAGAGCTGTTTAAGGGCTCAAATGGATCGGTCAGTCATCTAGTCGGCTCTCGAAAAAAATTTTTTTTGGTTGGGGGTTGCAGTTTAATTTGTTGGTGATTCGCATAACATGGAGAGTTAGTAGCGATCTTGTAGTGTGACTAAAACAAATGAATAAATAGAATAAATGAAAACGCTTACTCAGAACATAGAAATTATAATCTTTTTGGTGAAAAAATCACAACTGTTGATCATTCTCATGAAATACATCATTCATACCATTAAAGCATATTTTAAAAAGGTTTTTTTGGCTGGCAATTCAGTACAAAAATTAATCCAGGTGGATATAGTCTATTCACTACCAGGTAGCTGCCCACCACAACCATGATTTACTATAAATGCATGAAGATATTTGGTGGTCACTACAGTGCTAGTAGTTAGCTTGGTTATGAGGTGGAATTCGTAGCCTGAAAGAAAAGCACCACACATTAGCAAAACATTGCAAGCTTTGTTGTGAATCTGGTTTTGCATACATTTTAACAGTCTTCATTACTTGCAGGTGAAGCTAAGCATTTAATTCCTGGAAATCGTGATACTCGAAATTCCTATTGCTCGGTATGTCTTGATCAAGAAGAGGTGTTCAAGACTCGCATTATTGAGAAAAGTCTAAGGTGGTAATGCATTTTTCTGCCTGGTTTCCTAAAGTCATTTTTTTCATATAATGTTTGTGTTGCAGTCCATTTTTCCAGGAAGAATTCGATTTTGATATCCCACACAAGTTTCGTCTGCTATGTTTCAATGTTCATGATGTGCAAGAAGAGGTTTTGTCAAAACGTGACCATATTTATGCAAAGGTACAAATTCAGTTGCATACTGTGTTGTTTTCATTGTTGTGTAACATTTTAAATGTAAGTTAAAGATAGCTTGGTGCCTTAAATATAAGGTTGGTAGCCGGTGTATGATACACTCATACTTTAAAATCCTGCATCAGCCACATTTCTTGCGTAACTTTGCACCACCGTAAAAAAACATAGAATTGGTATTTTTTCCAAAAATTGGTAATTTTACGAAAGTTGGTAATTTTACCCTACTGTAACTATTGAACCAGAAACGCTAGAAAGCCGATCAAAGGCTCAAAAGACTCAGAATATAGCCTAGTTTCCAATAAAAACTTGAGCGAAATACTTCCATCTAGTGGTTGGGCCCAGGACCAGGCAACCTGAGCCAAAATGGCCAAAAACCTACCCTAGTTATGACGTCACCTACAAAAATCCGAAACCCAAATCCAAAAATTTTTCATTGCAAACTAGATGACTTGCCAAGTCTTTTCACGGTATGGATACCTCTCTAGGACAAGCAACTGGCGAGTTATGGAGAAAAGTGGCACGAAATTAGCGGCTCAATGTGTGATTTCAAAGTGCGATATACAGTATTAACAGAATGAATAAACAAAAAATGCACCGCCCGCATGTTTCGCGCTTCAGCATCTTGCACTTCATTCATGGAATTCGTGGTGATTATGAAGAAAGCAGATAGTGCCAAAACGTCCATCATGGCTCCAACTTTCAAGTTTTGCTTCACGACTTAGTAACTCTACAAAAAGGATAACATTTTCAATGCGGCCAACTAGGAACGTGGTTTGCTGTAGCTTGAGAATTCATGTCGCTTGCTAATGTGCTTTACCCCGTGAAATCTCTGTTACGTAACTCGAGTGAATTTATGCCAGTAGTGACACACGCTGACTAAGGCTTTGCCTGGTAACACGAGAAGGGTCGGCTGCAACTCTTAAACCAGAAGGCGGTTTTGCGCTTGCCAGGAACTGCTGCTGCAAACTGGAACCCATATGGTAGAAAGCCAGATCGTTGGGAAAGCCGACCCACCCTTCCACATGCCTTCAGCTAAAGTACACTGTATTGGTAGATTTTCTTCCCCTCTATTAGGTTATTGTTACGCTGTGGATTTGACTTCGTTGTTATCAATTTAGGTTGCTATCAAGAAAACTGATATTATGAATTACAATGCGTGCGAACACTGGTTTCCATTGACTCCCGTTGAGACAAGTAGAGATGTACAGGTATTTTCCATACTTGATGTTTATTTGTTTTTAAAGTTAAGGTTTGTGATTAAGTTATCGGCATCAGTACGGTGAGTCCTCTTCACAAGGACAAGAAAATACCATGTGGTGCCTACTCGTGTTTACAGCATTGGAGAGCGGACTCGAGTTGTCTTTCAGTTGGAAAAACTCTGTTTTTCAGTTCAGGTTAATATGAGGAAAACCTGCTGGGCTGACAGTGGTATTGTTACGAATGCGTACTTAGCGAGTCCCATTATGATATTGCGTTCTCAAGGGCATAGTTTTTTGAGAACACAATATCACGATGGGACTCGCGAAGTGTGAAGTTTTTCAGTTGTTCATTTACTTAAATGTGGTCAAATGCTTGGTGTGGCTTGGAATGAATTTGTATGCGCTGGACATTGTAAAACTTTTTCAGGGTCAAGTTTATGTTGATCTTAAACTGAATCACTACCAGTCGCTTGGACTTAACGTTGAAGATGGCCACAAGCTCACTGTGAGGTAATGGAAATACCCTTTTCAATAGCGATCGTCGGAGGTTTTTGCTTTTGACTTGAAAAGCAGCAACGACGCAGCTTCTGAATGGTGCTTTGGTTACCTTTTTTCAAGCTGTTCTGCTGTTGTTACATTCAAGCTTTGGGTGGTGGTCAAGTAATTCAAATCTTGACGCAGACTTAACAACGCTGCTTTTTCCCTTTATTTTAAATATGACTATTAAAACCACGTTCTGTTTTTGTTATGTCGTGTAGTGCATTGTACCTGAAAGCAATTTTCCGCCTCTTGACAAACGAATATCGCACGAACTGCTCTCTCGTCAAGACGCACGCTTATCCTTCGCTTGTATTGTTACAGCTCTAAACGTTGTAGTTGTTTTCATTTTCGTGGTGTTAACTTATTTCAGCGAGCAAACTTTGTCCCCGACCAGCCTTTACAATTGCTTTTTTCGGTGGCCGTAGCGTGCATGCTTCTTGCAGGGTGCCAGAATGCTGCGGGTTATTAAAAAGCGGTGGAAATTGCGATCCATACGTTTCTGTGGCTTTGCAAGGGCAACATCGTAATGAAACGAAGAAAAGTCAAGTGCGCAAAGCCACTACAAATCCGCATTTCGACGAAGAGTTCATTTTTGAGGTACGATTGACGTAAGGGTTACGTAAGATTTCTCTCCTACAGCCCGAGCTGTAGTTCTCATCTTCCATTTGCTTTGACCCTTGCCTGAACTTTCACCCCAACGGTACTTGGCTTGTTGAACCTAATAATTGTGCTTGTAATCCTTCTGTATCAGGTGATGTTTTTCAGTGTCTTAAATAATCCACGCTCTTGGTTGATTGTGACATCGGATCATCACATTCAGGGGTTCTGCTTCTTTTCGTCTCGTTTGTTCCAAGCGAGCTTGAAAGAAAGGGGAAAAATGTACTTTAAAGATGAAGCAAATGATTTATGTCAGTTTCTGAATTCCGAATTCGAAAAGCTTTTATGCGTTTTTTCCTTCACAGCTAAGTAGGCATTTGTAATGGGTTAAAGTTTTATACTGATCGTGATCAGTTAAAAAGTGTTGCAAGTGAAAGCATATTGGATGCGTTGTCAGCGCTGCTTGTTTTTTTCTATTAATTTTCATCAAAAATGCTTCAGATATTTCATACATGATGTCCATGAAGCGTGCCTGGCTTGTTCAAGTGAAACTTTTAGAACGCCCATAACTAATATTCACATGTTGGTATTACTGTGCATCAGCCAAACTACTATCAGTCCACCGTACAATAAAAACTACTGTTTCTCAGTTGAACAAAAACCACTTGCGAAGATCGTGGTTCGATTTGACCCTTGGAGGCAACGAGATGAAAACCACAGAACAAGAACACTGGACTGCCTTAACGCTAAAGTAAGTTCGATAGTTGTCACCCACCTGCTAGCACTTGGCGGGATAACCTCGGAAAAAACAAATTTTAGCAAACGAATTTTCACGAATTGAATCCCAAACTGGTCATATTTGCAAAGTATAAATTAGGTACTTCGGTTTTAAGCTGTTCGCTATGTATACATTACATGCTAGAACGCAATGATGTTTTGATGTACTTCCTTTAGCTATTGCCAATCAATATTTCTTAATCTCATAGGTCTGCATTAGCCATCCCTCTCACATCGCATTCGATCGCTTGTTTGAAAGCCGATTAGGCTGCTTGTGTCGAACATAGTGATTTAAACCAGCTTCAGTCAGGTTTTCTCAGTGTGTGACTTGAAACTAGCACCTTTGACTAGCACGTGATCAGAATCACTGACCCGAACTACTGCTACACACACCTATTTGACAAATGTCAACCTGTAAGCCGGCGTTTTGCCGGAAAGCGGTGACTAAGCAGAAAAACTGCAAAGAACTTTTGCATGCATGGATGGTCTGGATGTGTAGATACAGAACTAAGGTTTTGTATTTCTAAATTTAATGAGTTTCTGCCAGCTACTTTTGACCTAAACAAATAAACAGCATTGCAAATGAAGCGCAGACAGGTCATTTGCGGCCGCTTACGAATGTGCCATGCGTCATAAGTACCGCACACCAAATACCAATCGACATAGCTGTACGTATTGTTGAAATTTCCGTGCGTAAAGAGATTTTGATGCCGTGTGCAAGTCAATTACAGGAGATGTGTTTGTTTTTATTTTAGAATCACTGTCTACAGTTCAGGAACATTGGGGGACGAGTTCCTCGGCGAAGTTCGCATACCATTGTCTTCACTGATAGATGTGAAAACTCATGCTGGCTGGTAAGTTGGCAGCAGTGGAGCAAACTAAAGAATGTCTACTAATCGTCTATTGCATTTTCTTGTGTCCACCCTTGGGGCGTATTTTTGAAATGTGTTGTATAACAAATCCTTAACAGAGAGTTCAGCAGCTCGATAGTGGCCACCGGTGGTATCCGTGATTGCGTCTGTAAGTCTCACTGAAGCGGAGCACGCACTGCTGCGATGAGTAACGTTTCAACCATTTGCGGAAATGTTGACCAGTTTAAGTAATTGTTAGCTGTCAGATTAATCGCTGTACGTTGAGCGGTATGTTTCGCGTCCCATGAGATGGCGCTCATTGTTGTGTCATCGACAATCGCACTGCGTTTTTTCATGAACTGTACGGGCGAGGTTGATAATGCCCCAGCGCGGTTTCGCTGAAGCAGTATTTTTATTCTCGTTTTATGCGTTGCATTTTTCTGTTCGAGAATCTGTTGAACGTTGGCGATTCGAGCTGTTAAGCGAAACTTCCTGCCATCACCTTGTTTACCAGTCATTCACAGACGCGTTGTGATGATATTCTGTGGTGATAACGGCTCTACACAAAGCCGTACACACCACTTTGAACCCGTGGAGATTGCGTGTAACGCAAAGTTTAAATCGCGCGACACTGAGTGGTCGTTTGAGATCCCTGAGGACATGGCGTGGCAGGTGCGCTGCATCATATCAAGTGATTGGTGGCCATGAGGAAAGGACTCGTTAATTTCCTGTCTATCCTAAAGAATGCAAAATGGTCTGAAAAGCTGATTTGAAGACCGCACAAGGGCAAGCCATGTTAAGCTTTTTATTGCCAGTGCTTTTTCAGTTTTGCATATGTATAAACGAAGTTTAAGAGATAAAGAACAACGCAATGTTTTTGCCGAACTGATTGCTGTGTCGTCAACGACCATCACCTTTAAAACTGATGTTTCCTACCATATCTTCAATTAACCTTCAGCAACTTGTAACATTTACCACTCACGCACAGTTTTTTTTTTAAATATTGCCAAGAACCACAGTGTGTTGCACATCATACCATTCCTTTTCAAATATTGAACCTCAGAAAAGTGTTGGTGGTTTGCTTGATTTCCATCGCAGTAATGTTGCAAACACACAGTAAATGTTGCAAACTCACCACAAATTACATTGCGCAATGAGCGTCGTTGTAATTCGTTTATTAGGTATTTGCTAAGTCCCCGCGTCGGAAAAACAAGTGTGAATGGCTCCAAAGACGACTTTGGTTCTATTCGTGTCAAAATTACCTACATAAAAGATCATGTGTTTCCATCCCATTTGTACAACAATCTTCTTCAACGCATGATTTCATCTGTGACCTCCGAGGTAAGATGGTGCTTGAGTTTTGTTGTCGATGACAGATAATAATCCAAGGTGATCGAGCTCACAAGTCAAGTCGAGATATCCGCTTCCACTCCCACGATACATGGCCGTCTCCCAATAACAAAGTTTCCGGGGAACGAAAGTTTTTTGGTGTCACTAATTCCTTTGCCCAACCATTTGTTTTATTTGCGAAAATATGGTCTTCGCGGTACTGAATTTTTAAGCTCCGCTGCGAATTTTATGCTGGTATGTAACATTTGCACAAACCTCAGCATAGGGTTCATGTATATTTCAAAGGGTTTTGAACAAATTTATGTCAAACTTTTGAAGATTTTGTTAGATTTGAAAAGTCACGCAGGTAAACGGTATCATTGTCAACCTGGCCCAATGATTTTTTCACTTCTGACCAACTGCAGTGGCGTGCAATATCACAATGCTTGGTGGAAAGCGTTTGGTCAGAGATACTTGCCACCTTTTGTCAGTGCATCTCGATTCGGTTCTTGCAAATGTGTCAGAGAGTTTGGTTCGGTCCACCGTCGGTGTGCGAAGGATTGGTTTGGTTTGGTTCCGTTCCTATCTTGTCCATAGACGGGCCAAACTTGGACGAGTGGGAAGAAACAACGGTTGACGGGATAAGATTTTTTCCAGCGAAACCCACGTTAAATGCCCGGTTAAACGTTCGATGAAGTCAGCTAAAAAAGTAAAATCCTGAGTGTAACTGTAACACTGGTATGTGACTTAAAGTTAAATCTGGTATCTTTGTTCTTCAGCCTGTTTGCGCGACCTGGCCAACAGTGATCGCTACGGTTTGTGGATTGAGAAATCGCGCTCAAGTTGCTCGATCGTTGGTTCGGATTTTTTTGCACCAAAACGAATTGATCAACCTGATCGAACCAATCGCGGACGACGAGATTTCTCGGCACAAGTTAGTCATTTTCACTTATTATTTTGGCGCAAGCCGCTGCAGCGTGTCAGAAAAAAATCGCGCAAGTCTCGCGCACTTAAAACTTCTCGGCCTGATTTATTTATTTTTTTTTTGTCAGAGACTCGAATGTCGTTTTTCGCAACTCGAGTTTCGCCTCTTGTCTAATCGAAGAGACCATGCGGCTGCTCGGTTCGAACTATCTCGCCAACGTTCTGTCTCCATTCATCGACAAAATCAAGTCGGAGAAGAAAAATTGCGAGATAGACTCGTCCCGTCTGAGTTCGTTCGGCAACTTGACGACAAGCACGCCGTCGTCGTCCGTCGATACGAGCAACTGCTCAACCGATCCCGTGCAAAACAACATGGTGCGTGCATGCCCACTTTGTATTTTCTCTTACCATTCCTGTCCGGCGTTGCGTGCAGGCGCGCTGCGCAACGGCCAGTCGCGGGCCTTTGCCGCGGCGCCGCCCACCAGGTTGAGCTCACGGCGACTGAGTGCGATGGATGTGACATTGTTTTAGCTTGAGGGCTGTCCGCGTGAACGAGTCTTGTAACGACCGAGGACGTGTATGTGACGAACTCGGCGCTCGCCCTGTGATAAGAGATCTCGTGTCCGGGTTACGCTTTATAGCCATCGTCCCAACAAATGTTTTCTGTCCCAAAACAAACACACGCCGTGAGGCAGCGCATTAAGCGTGTTTATCAGCTGACTCCCGCAAGTTAGCGTGTGTTGAGCACAAACAGTATTTTTTGACGCATACAGTGCGCATGTGTTGCGGAACAGGTTTGTTCTGGTTCGCTTTGTGCGGCGGGTTACCCAAACGGCGCTTTGCACGATGGGCGCTCAGTTCACTTTGTTTCTTCCCGTACCTGATGCAGCCAATGCCCGATGCTGCTCAAGTCTTCGCCACAACACAAACGAAACCTTCCCTGCTGTTTTGCTGTAAACAGGGAGATTTGCTTTGTCGTATCTTTCAGATAATCTCAACCTACTTTTTCCTGTATTGTTGGCAGTGGCATGCGAACGGATGTTGGTAAATCGTAACTTGCGTGTTGTAGTTTTGACATTCTATCTTGATTTTTGTGAGTACGAAAAGGGAACTGTCAAAACTGTAGGATTTATCATCTCCTGTTGTTACTGTTTATTGTTCGAACCAATGGAAACTTTGAAATGGAATAGTGGATTTTGAGAAGAACACATCTGCAAAAGTTAAGATTGGTTCTGGTACAACTTGTCTTACATGTCACTCTTTACATTTTTAAGCATCACACTACTAATTGCCACGCAAATTCAACTTCGCATAAATGCAAAGAATATCTTGGCATCAATCTGTGGTAAAAAGAGAAAAATATTTTTTGGTCATAACTGCTATTTCAACCCCGTTTTCTGAATTCGATGAATCTGCGCAAGTTAAACAGTTTGTACTTTTTCGCGAAGTGCTGTTATAGATGAAGGACTTCCATAAAATGGATCTTATGATGTTTTTTCTTTGCTAAATGATACTGACGAGCTGTAGCAAAGTTAGTGTCTTCGGTGTATGGGTGAGCAGTGTGGTCGTTAAGGGTGGGATAATGCGTTGTTGCTGCGAAAAAGCGTGAACCGTGTGATTACCGATGAACTGCTGTGTTACTTTCTTTAGGCCAGCGATGTACATGTCAGTGAGAATGTATTAAGTACTAACAGTCGCTACTGGTGTAATGCTTAATGTTCGATGTTCGGAAATGTGAAACTTCATGCAGCTGCATTTAGACCTGCAAATGTTCGGACTGTACAGAAAAACACCAGCTTTTAATGGAAAACAGTGCTGTCCAAGAGGAGTCTCGCGGTGGAGAGTTTTTTGTGCACTGCAGCTTTCATCGACAAATTTTGTTTGTTTTCTTGCGCGTGCACTTTGTAAACTGGCTCGCAACACTTTTACCAACATGGTATTTTTCTACTAGCCCAAGTATCCGTTCACATAGCGTTGCAAACCTACATTGCTGCGAAACGACAAGGAACAACCCTTGAAAAGATTCCCTTGTCCTCGTGTAATTTTGTTTTCAAAACCGTGTGCGTGAAGTAAGTTGGATTAACGTTATGCAAAAACCAGGCACCGTAACCTATTTCATGGTAAGCGTATTTGCTGCTAATTTTGTAGCAATGCCTTTCGGGTGGTGTGTTGTCAAACCCCTCAAAACATATCTCGCCATTCGAGGAAACATCTTAACGGCAACACCGGCACATGCTCCCAGACAGTAGACTGCCTTGTCTGCGGACAGTTTTCTCGTTTTAGCCAATTTTCAGTACTTTTAGCGAAGAAAAACTATCTGGATTTCTGCATGTTCATGCATTTCTTTTCCAGAACAATCTGTGGGAATACGTTCACCTCGTCGTCGAGTCCATATTGAAGTCAGCGTCGCAGTGTCCGTCACTGTTGTGCGAGATTTTCAACTGCTTGAGAAACTCGACAGCAATGCATCTACCTGGTGGGTGTTCATTCCTGGAGTTCATGCCTTGTGTTCTTTTTAGTGAAATGCTTATCGAGTATGGTGTAACAATTGTTTCAGACAAAAATGCGAATTCGAAACGTATGTTTCGAAATTTTTAACAAAAATGCAACTGCAAAATCTAACTTGAGTTGCTGTATTTTTCCCCAGATGACAATAACACTCGCTACAGCGCCGTTGCTAATTTCATCTTCCTGAGATTTTTCGCTTCTGCTTTGCTGTGTCCGAGAAAATACAAACTAATTCACGAAGAGCTTGTAAGTTTTGTGCTTATACATACAGTACATGCTTTTGCCAGAGTGCACTTCCACCGCGTCCTTCCTGATTGGCATGACTACCAGGATTCTCCATGTAGTTGATGAAGGCCGTGTCACTATTGCTTCGCTGTGAATTCGTTGTTGTTTTGTCTCCTCTTGTTGCTGTTTTCTCTAGCAAACTGTATTGATGTTATATATCAGTGGTGGAGAAACTGCGTTTCGGCGACGTGATTTGTGTGGCTCTTCTAGTTGAATAGCGATGTCTGAAATTTATAGCGAGTTGTCGCCTCATATTCAAAAGCTCAAGTTAGGCTACCTAATAGATTTTTTTCAAAGAGACATATTGTAAAAAATATTGTGTCATTTTCCCAATGTCAGAATGAAAACAAATGCTTTTCACTAAGAGGCAATTGCAGACCACAAAGTGGAAGCATACAAAAATACATAGCAAGGCTACTGGAGGAGTTGCAATCCAGATTTCACCATTTGCAGGAATAAAAACCATCCTTGCATTTCGTGTAAATCCATTCAACGTTAACGTAGTCGGTGATGGCTGTCCGGTTCGCCAACCGTTTGTCACAAACTTGTTTGTTGTAGAAATGAAACTGACCGAAACGCAAGAACATCTGGCTCTAAAAGGTTTCAGTCAATACCACTCTACAGCTGGAATCTGGCGAAAGGTTCCAGAAAGTAAATACCCAGAACTTAAACAACCAGTGTACGACTCAATTCTGTATTTAGCACGAAATTTTGCTGTGAATTTTCATTCTCTGTAATGAAGTTCATCAAAGTGTCGTGCAACCCTAACAAATGAACACTCTTCGCACAGCTTTAAAACGGTATCGTCCAGATTTTCGGAGACCAGCAAATCGAACAAAAACCTAGTACTGATAAATAAAGCGTTTGTTGCGTTTCAATTACTGTACGTCATTTTATGCAAAACTTGCATTTTTGCCGAATTTGTATTGACACTACAAATTGATTTTGCGGCTCGCCGGCGTTTTTGGCTTTCTGCAAATGACTCTTCTATTGAACAAGTTCGTCCATCCCTGTTATATATGATCTTCCGTCACGCGCCCTTCCTTCGTCGGCTTGCACTGTTGAACTTTTGCAAACGAAATTTTGAGTTTATCGTCGCCACAATTCGTTCGATTGCAGAGCTCATGCCAGGATTACGACAAAGCCAAGTAAATCTCAGGGCTTTACTGTCCACTATATGTTGTTTTTTTCAGGATGCTAACGCTTCCCGCACCTGCACACTGGTGTCGAAAATAGTTCAGCATCTATGCAATCTGTCCATGCCCAAGTCGCTCAGCACCCTAACAACTGCACCATACGTCAACGCTTTTTGTAAAAAGTTCGTTAAGCAAGAACATCTCGACAGAATAAGAAACGTAAGTCAACGAACGCATCCGATCGTTCATTGTTACAGAATAGATTGATACTGTAAGTTTGAATAATCACAGTATTGTGTTTAAAGCTGAAACTGCGTTGCTGCATTACGTAAAGCCTAAAATCGTTTGTTTTGACAATCGAACCGTCCCACCTGCCTGTCACTCTCTGGCGATTTCCAGCATAAACGACACTTTAACTTTCAATGTTGCACCAGTCTCGAAATCTTCATGCTTTTTGCAAGATGTGTTTTCTTGGAGCTGTTCCAAACTTTTTGCAATGTTTGTGTCCCTGTAACGTGCACTGGTAGCATTTTTAGACGTGAAGTAAGCTGTTGGGGGTAAACGAAGGAAAACCGTCAGCAGTTGGAAGCTCTTGCAGGCTGTTTTTTTTTTGGTCAAAGACCGAAACGTTTTTAAAATGACCGAAAAAAGTTAGTCATTTCGGTCAGATTGTTTGAAAATATAGACTAAAAAACACTGTTATGGCGAGTTTTAATACAACTGTGAGACATATGACCGAAATGTTTTCGTGACCAAAATGTCTCAGCAAAGAATACCGAAATGTTTCGCGAAAGCCCAGCGTTGCAGGGTGGTGCTGGGGATATCTTCATGTAATTGCGCGGTGCATGTGCGAAATAAAAGCTGTGCGTAAATTTTTATTTTGTCATTCTGTAAAGCATTTTGACTGGTCGTGAAGGTGAACTGCAGCAGGTTTAATAAAATAAGTTAATGTTCTGCCGCGAATGCTTTTTTACTCGGTGACAAATATTTGCGCTGTTAATTGGTACTTTTAGTTTAACTCTGTCGCCTTGTTTTTTAAAAGATAAGGTGGGAAAAGCAGGGGTATCGTTTTTATCGTTAGAGTGTGAAGCTTTATCTAAGCAGCTACTGACGCATCGAATTTGGAGGTTTCGGATCTATCTGCCTTTTTGTAAAAAGAGCTAGAAAGTTGCTTATGAAGACCAATCTGTTCGGGATTTTTATTGCACCATGTTAGCCACCGACTGCAAAAGTACGCTTCGATGTGAGGCAAAAACGTGCGTTGCCTAAACGTGCACAGACGCATTGAGACGTGTTTTGTTTTCATTAATTGTGATTAATTGAAAAATAATTTTAATGATGTGGTGGTCGTTAAAAAATAAGTGAAACCGGTTCCAGTGAACTTTAAATAAATTTGCTGCAGTTCAACACCGTTTTGAAACATGCTTTTCTGTTATTTATGGTAAAAAAATCTGAAGTTGACACTGAAGAGGGAGTTGAACCAAGGCCGGTTGAACACAGGGATATCAAAGCGTTTAAACTGGTTTCAGCATTCGCAATTCATAAAAAATGATTCGGTGGCGGCACATTCACGATACACACTATTTTAACCACAGTATTTTGTCCTTACCGTATGCTGCGATGCTTTGACGCGAAAGGAAAAGTTCATATCTTTTTGCACAGTTCATTGATGTCGTCTCTTCATCGTTACGTGGATCGGACAACAAAGGTCGATCAAGTTCGATCTTGGAAAAAGTGAATTTGAAAGAAGGGTGAGTGCGGTTGTTTCATGAAAACGTTGTCGTGTCTAGTTGCGCATGGCCTCCTGCTCTGCTTTCGGAAGCGGCTTTTGTCTCTACCATGGTGAAGAACTGGCATTTATTGATTTGCCATTGTGCTTGAGGCTATCACATAGAGCTACGATGATATGTCATACATAAATGCGTAAACAAACATCAGTTTGATTCAAAAGTAACGTTTTTTCATTAGGATCTCTTGAAGATCTCATGTTTTTATCCGTTGAAGCGTCATTTATTCATGATACATAAACCCGGTCTTTTGTTGCGACGGTGTTGATGAGTGAGGTAGGGTGCGCATGCACGCCTGCCTTTCTATCACCACCGGACGTTTGTCGTTCTTACTGACATGGCATCGTGCGTGTCGGTCAGCGCACACGACGACAACACAGCCATGCAGCAACGGCTTTCGCTAGTGCTTTATAACGTCTTTCGTTGAAGCTGCCGCGTAATACGCGCGCAAAAAAGCAGAGCTCGTTGTGCTTGCTAATTACAGTTGTTTGAAAGCGGGCTGGTTGGCCTAAATTTGTACCCGCTGTTTTCTTGTAAAGTGTATTGGCTCCAGTTTGAGACAATATGAACTGTTGAGGTGGATTTCGATGGTGGTAACCGCTTTTGTGTTGACTTGTTCACGTCCCACTGGACTTCCCAAAATGTTTTCATAAACATTTTATCCATATGATCAGCTAATCTTGACAACAAATGCTTTTTATAATGCTATCCTATTTTGCATATTTATCTTCTCTTTTCATTCGGGCTAGGGTTAGCCCACACATGCCAGCGTTTGCTGTGTGAAACTTGCTTCACCGCTCCTTGGGTCAGAGGAGTTTTGAAAAAATCCTTAAATGTAGGCTCTGTCTGATGTTTCGTACCTTACTGCGGCAGTGAGATGGTGAAGCGCGCTCAGGGAAGAACCTTTCTTCTGTCTCGAAAGAACTTCAAGAGCCGTTACTTCATCCTGACGAACTACGAACTGTCCTACGGGAAAACCAAGACCAGCAAACCACTGTGCACTATTCCTGTACAAGACATCAGAGGGGTTGAAAAGCTTCAAGAAGAATCTTTCAGAATGTCTTACGTGCGTGTTTTTGTTACAGTTGCAACGTTCCGCCCTCGTTCGCGAAAGCAGCACGTCGCCATGTCAACCGCAGTTTTATTTCTTATTAGTGGTTGAGCGAAACGACAGACGCAGCCATTTCAGAAGCTGCTCATTGTTGGCATCAATCGCTGCGTCGCTTCCGCTACGTCCAACAAGCTATAGGCGTTGGGAGCAGTGCGTAGACTTTATATTCACAGCGATAGACTCGCATCGAAAAGATAGACCCGAACCCGTTTCCCTTGTTTTGTAAAAGTTGAAGTTCGATCGCGATTCAATGGGGAGTTGGGTGTATTTTTCTGTTCGACAAACGGTAAATTCCAAGAACTGTGAAACAGCCGTCTGTTTTCGGCAATGAAATTGGCTTCTAATATCCGCTCAATTAGATGGGTTTCGCGCGAAGGTGACTGATCGTTCCAGAGTAAAATCCGGGAAACGTCATGTGGACAAAGCAGGCTTGATACTGTGTCCTGCTGGCGTCGCCGTTTAACGCCATCCGCGTTTTTTCTCAGCTGACATTTTGTTAACGATGGTGCTGGAAGCGGCGGCAGGTCAATTCCAGTGAGCTTTTTTGTCCGCAGATGTTCCAAGTTATCCAACCCAATCGCGTTCTCTACTGCAAGGCCAGCAACTCAGTGGAGCAGAAGGAATGGATGGATGTTCTCACGAAAGTCTGCACTTTTAATCGGAACCGCGTACAAAATTACCATCCTGGTGCTTTTGTTCAAGGAAGATACATCTGGTTAGTGCGGCGGGCTGGTGTTTCGCTCTGCGACCAGATGTAACTTACAACTGCTGGCGCTTTTTTCGGTTTGGTCCAAATTATGACCGAGCTGTAACTTTTCTTAACAACCGAGCTGTCACTTGTCGCTATTAAAATTGGCGTGGGTGGTAGTAGAAGTGACGTAGTTGCTGTCTACCGTTGCTGAGTCCAACCACCACTCCCACATAGCTTTCTCTCGTGCCGGAAAATATTTTTACTGCACCTTGAAGAAGACCAAATTCCCAGACATAATTTTTATCTTTTCGGTGTTGTGCGTTTTCTGCCGACCAAAGTTAATTGCCCTTGATTCTCTACAGCCACAACCCAAAGAAATTGACCCTGATCTGGAATAATCGCCGGCCGAAATCTCGTTGGTGACCGGCCAACATAAGAAATATCACCGAAAAATAAATAACACTGAAGGCGTGGAACTATGTGGAACTATCCCCGGAGCAGCCACCGAAACTTTCGGGACTGTTCCCAGTACTGACGGGTGTCGATTTTTACTTGTCGCTCATCTCTGGACCGGTGTTGGAAGCTAACTCTAAACCGAGCCTCAGTGTTGGGCCGTTGTGGCAATTCGCCGATAACCTTGGCTGCACGCGGTTTATATCCTGATTCTTCTCTGGCCCAAGCCCTAGCAATACGTGATCAGTTTTGGCTTCACCCATGCTCCTCTTGGCTAATTAAACTTCTTGTCGACTATATGCGAACCATTTGATATTACTGACAGTTACGACATCACCCAATTGCACAGATACGAACTGTATACCGTATTCTCATGGTATTTTTGCCTTTCAATTTAACAAACGTTTCTTAAATTACTTCGTCCCACCACGCCTACTACACAAATTTCAACAATTTTTATCACCCCCGCAGAAGTGTGACAAAGTTGTTAGCTTGTATGTGGGCACCATGATGGAAAGGCGGGATGACACATGTCACTACGTCAGTGTGTGAGTATTCCACAACAACCACGCTTAATTATTTACTGCTTCACAGCTTTTGCGTATTAACATCAATCCTCGTTAAAACAGCTTTAGCGAAGAACATTACAGCATTGAAGCAACGATTTATGAATTGCCAAACGGTTCAATATCGCTATCAGCAATAGCAGTCTCGAGTCCCTGCTGGTGGTGGAGGTTTCCTTCGACTGTGTAAGTTAATCCGATTCTGAGACATTCTCAGCAATGCTTCTTTCACCTCCGCCGTTAGTTGGCAAGTTTGGACTTTCACCTCTGCTTGGCCAACCATTGCTGTCCTCTTCCGTCGCCCCGGTCGAACCATCCTCCCAGCCGGAAGACTCCGTAGCACACGCTGCGCAGCTTCGGCCATTGTTGCATGCGGACGTCCCTATACTTAGTGTGTTGAAGAACTGACAAACAAAACACCGGAGTAAAATAATATCGCGCAGCCAGGACAAAACAAAGTTTGCGAAAATCCAGAAAAAAATTGATTAACGTCCCAAGACGTTATGGTTTACAAGTTACTTTCCAGTCAAACACATTCTGGCCAAACATTACAGGTAGTCTCCAAATGACAGTAAGTGGCAAAAGCGTCTGATCTAACGTACGTAGTCGTAGTCCTTAATGCACACAGGCTTACGTCCTGGAAGGTGAACGCTCGTTGGTTGGATCATGCGGCGCGATTAGTTTCTGCCCCTGACTCTTCATTGGCTGATGCTGATATTTGCGCTGATAAGCTTTTTTGCAAAGATAATTCATGTGACAAGCATTTTGAAGAAGCTGGTGCTGAGAACGCTACACACATAAATGCCTTTACACTGAAGAGCAAAGGTAACGCTGCTATCTGTGAGGGAACATGTAGTAAACTCCGCATTTCTTCTGGAAATATTTGTAAGAAAATAAATGGACGTGGTAGCATTTCTCTTTGGTTAGACTGTTTGGTTCAAAACAAATATTGAATACATTTCTTAATCCAAGAGAATGCCTGAAAAGTGGCAAACCATTGCAACTAGTTACTGCAAAATAAGTGACATCTGCCGTGCAAGAACGAAAATATAAGTTATGGAAGCATTTCACAGGTGTCAACCAATTGAGAAAATGGCACTATTCAACATTGCACAAACTTTTTGACTTCGTCCTTTGGTTCCTTCTGCAGTTCCTCATGCTTTGCTAAATAAGCTGCAAGACCTCAGACACAGTTCGTGTTCCCAACGTGATCGCGTCGAGCTAAATAAGGCAGGCGAAGCGATAGCGACTACTAGCGACGGGACAGGCGACTTACCATGACGTCATGTGCACATGCAGTCCTCAACATCCCTTTTTCTTAAGAGCTAGTCACGATCCGAGATAAGCACTGTTTGATCACGTAGGCTCAACACATAATAACGCACTACAAAAGGAAAAGCTCGGCAATATGAAGTGATTCGGCTCTGGCGAAATCGGGTGAACACGGTAGTCACGCATCCATTCTGGGCGTCGTCTATCACGCTGGGGATGGGAAGAATTGCTACGTGAATTTGTAGTACATGAAGGTAAATCTCGAGCGTGAACACTGTTACGCACTGGCAAGGTATCACAAGCACTATCAGAATGAAGAATAGGGAAAAAAACGATTATTTTCCGCGATGGTGTTCAGCAGGCCCGCAACAGAAAATTTTTCTCCCCCCCCTGGAAAAATGTGCTGGATGCAGTTAAACTATTGGACATAGTTCAACAAATTTGGGCCCCTCAGAAAACTCTTCTCCCCTTCTGGTGTCCCAAGCTGGTTACGGGCCTGGTGTTCAGTTTCACAATAGCTGAGATGTGGCTGCCTAATCAAACTAGAGTATGCATAATGAACTTCCGGAAGGACACAGTTCAACTTATTCCAAATGTCAGACTCTGGATATTGCTTGCTTAGAAGCAGTTGTTTTCGTAAGAGTCCAAGCTGATAGTACTTGACGAACAGCTTTAACGTTAGACAAGCAGCTATGATCTTCTGACACATCTGTATTTTCCAAGACCTAGTCATTGGAAAACTTGTTCGCAAGTTTGATTCGTTCTGCCGCTGGCATGGTGGACTTCATCATTTGACACACATGGAGCTAAACCATCAGTTTCAGCATTAACAGTTCAGGTTGAAATACTCTAGACCTTTCAGCATTAACAGTTCAGGTTGAAATACTCTATTCATCAGGTCTATGCAAATCTTGCAAGACATGCTGCTGTTCATGCTTTACCACGCTTGTAATGTTGCTTAGCCATGGTGCATGAAGTGTATCAATAACATAAAAACTCAACCTTTTCACATTAATTTACCCAGTAGATAAGGCAAGTAATAAATGTACACTCTTATCAACACAATAATTTAACCAGCCTTATCATTTGAGCCATTTTGACTGAACAGTCAAAATGAAACAAAATGTAAAGCCTGACTCAAAAACTGAACTCTACTGAGCAGAAGCATTACAAATGATTTGGTTAACAGTTTTGTGGTTTTGTACTGCCTTCTCTTCAAAACAGCCAGATTTCCAATTAAAACTCTAGACCAGTAGTTTTAACCTTTCCAGCCCCGGAAACGTCTATACCTAAAGATACACATCTGCTTGAGCACCCCTCGTCTGCGGTCATATCATTAGTCACAACTCCAAATAAAATTTTTGAGTGGGATGACCATATGTCTCATCCCGGTGGAAGGCTAGTTGCATGATTTTCGTGGCAAACCTGAGTGGCTGCAGACATTTGTAAGTGGTAAAGTTTTCGAAAAGAAACCACAAAAACAAGGAATGAAAATTGTGCTTGACCAAAAACTGATGACCTCTATCTCACCGTACGAGGATGCATTTTAGTTTTAACGCGAGACGCACTCAAATTGTTACCACCGTTATTTGAAAGCTTCACCGCTAATATACACAACGTCTTCGCTAGGAAAATATTATGGTGCCCTGTTGTTGTTTTGGACAAGCTGGGTAATCTATTGCGATAAACCAACGGCAAACCATAAAAACAAACTAGTCTGTTTCTGACCACGGAACAAGTTGCATCTACTAAAGTAGACTATTCTACAGCAGCCCACCATTGCATGGGTTACGGTGCACAACATACTCCCAACTCGCGGGTTTTAAGTCAATCCGGCCATTCCGATGCAAAGCAACAATTGCCTCAGTCTGCGTTTGTCCCATTACGGCATAGGTGGTAGTATCATACACAGACAAAATTACAAGTGTCAGACGCGAATCTCCCTATAGTGGCTAGCAATATCAATTGCTTGTGTTAAGGGATATTAATTGTAATTTTGCTGCGTAAATCGTAATAAGCAATGTATTAAAACCCAAAAGAGAAACTTTCTAATTTTTTTTTAACGCTTATAACAATAGATGTAATTTGAAGATGCATGTTAAAAAGTAGGATGTCGTTTCGCTCATTAGGCCCTTCCTATCCATATCGCTTGATAGCGATGTTTTTACCAAGACCAGGGCCACAAAACTTCTCAATTATCAATTCTAAAAGCACGGGTTACGTCGAACACCTAGTCTTACATCCAGGGCCTATAAAAGGGGGGTCCAGCAGGTACATTGTTCCGGGGCCCGGCAGCTACGGAGGGGCATTGAAGGAGAGAATGAAGGAACATTTTTGTGTTTGTTATCAACAAACTCGGAATGGTGCAGCGAAATTAATCTCGGAGATAAAACTGGTTGGCCTAAGGATTTGGTAAACTAGTGTGATTTTAATGTGAATTGCTGGCAGTGCATTTTCCTGATATGATGCACTGATAATTAATAACAGAATTATTTTTGTTGAACTTGAATGTTTGCCTACTTCGTCGAATTTAAGACGTTCACGATTACTGTCCCAGTCTGTCCATTGAACTGAATTTTCCTTTGCATATTTCATTTTCAAACAAATCTTTAATAAAAGCTCTCTCCAATAAACCAAGAAGTGAAATTTGAATGGAAACATGCCAGTTCACAATAAAATCTCATCTAAAAACAGTAGCTCTCGAATGTTGCGCATATGTGTAAAATAAGTAAAAAGTTTAAAATTAACAAGTGATTGCAGTGCAGGACGCAAGTGCTTGTAGTGCACCACGACGGTGTGCCGTGCATTTTTCTGATTGTTAAACTTGCGCCGCAAGCAGATGCAGGCTCTAACCGAATATGCGTTTAGGATTAGCGGACATACCCAGAAATGCGAAGGTTTCGAAACCATACAGGAAAACCTAACCACTGATAGCAGGGTTTCTCAACCTGTGGGCCAGGCCCACTACTGCGTCACGGAAGAATTTTTGACGGACCACGGCCGTGTACGCTAATATTGAAATTGAGTACGTTTAGCAAGATGATCCTCGAAAACAGGGCCTCTTGTTGCCATGAAAACGAAATGTAGAAGCAGGCTTTATGTGGAAGGTGACTTGATCTGTGCCTTATCATGTGTTGAACCTCGAATATCTTTGCTTTCTTGCAACAAACAGGCTCAGACTTCGCATTGATTGTAGCGCACGTTGCATTATTTCCCTTTAACGACCCCGCGCGCCATGCTTTTTTGGTTATAACACGCCAGCTGCTATAGCTAGAGAGTTGTTCAAACCCTCTACGGATGCAGCCAGTCTTCTTGGTTCGATTAAAAAATATTTTTTTTTGATTTTGGTGAGGGGTTCGCCTGGGCGGGGCTCGGAAAGTGGGGGTGTTTTTTGACCAAATTTGACAGGCCCTGGACGCCAATCCAATGGGCCAAAATTTTGGCTCAAACTTTTTTTGGAAACTAGATGATCTCCCGCGTCGATAGAGCCCTTGCTTAACCTTCTAGCATGTCTGGAACCAAAGTTATGGCCCAAGAACCCCATTTTACCATCAAAATCAGAAAATGCATGAGTCTCCCACTGGCGGCTACTGTAACTCGCGATAACTCCCCGCTGGAATATGCTAGCGAGCTATACGGGCCCTCGAAAGACTCTTGAAGTCTTCTAGTTTGCACTGAAAAAAAAACAATTTAAATTGGAGACGGGGTTTTCGGTGAGTGGGGTTAGAAAAAGGGTAAGTTTGGCTTTTTTTGGTTGTTTCATTATGACGCCATCACCTCCACAAAGGGCCAAAATTTTGGCTCAAAGTTTGGTTGCATTTTAGGCTGGAATATGAAGCTTTAGAGACCTAGATCGACTTCCTAGCGTTTCTGGTGCCCAAGTTAGGGCCAAAAGACCTCAAATCGTTGAGGACATGGCTGAGTAATTTCAGAGGATCTCCCTAATTAAAACCCGGAAGTTTGGCCGTAACTTTTCAATCAGAAATGCTAGAAAGTCCATCAAACCCTCTAAAGACTCGTATTGAAGCCTAGAATCCAAAAAAACTTCGAATCGCCAAATCTGATGGATGGTTCGACTCCCCGGAAGTGACGTCATTATCCAAATGTACAGAAATGTGCATAAACAACCTCTGAATATGCAAACATTAACAAAAAACCTGTGATCTCAAGCTGAAAATTGTTTTCCAGTCTAAACTACTAGTCTTCCCGAATCTTTAGAGGGTTTGAACAGCTCTCTAGCCTATTCTAACGGCGACTTATGGCCATATCCAAAAGGGGTGTTATTCAACCCTGGTTACCTTTTTTAGGGGTAGGGTTTTTGACTACTTTGTGGTTTTTGTGGCAATAATTTTTCATCCAGATATGCTAGAAAGCCAATCAAGGGCTCTGAAGACTCGTAAGATAGCCTAGTTTCGTAAAAATATTTGGGCCAAAATGTGAGCCTATTCGATGGGCGTCCAGGGCCGGGTAAAGAAGGCCATAAAAACGCGAAAACATCCCCACTTGTGACGCCCCCCCCAAGAGAACCCCCAACCCAAAACTGAAAAAAAATTTTTGACTCGGAACTACTAGACTTGCTGAATCCGTAGAGGGTTTGAACACCTCTCCAGCTGCAGCAACTGGCGAGTTATAACCAAAAACGTACGCGCCAATCTATTGGCTTTTGCGGTCGTTAAAGGGTATGTTGTTTTATTTCTGCTCTATGCATGTGCAACAATTGCCGCATTGGAGATGTTGTATATTCGGTGTACTATGGTACGGACCCTCCGTTTGTTGATTAATTATGCCACATGCTTGAAAAAGTTGAGAACCCCTGACTTGCAGTATTTCGACAGAATGCTTTGAAGCATTCTGCTTTAAAGCAGTGGTCGCCGGCCTGTGCCCTGTGGCTATTTATTGTGGATCGCGGTCAAAAATAGAAGCAATAGTCGGTTGACAAAATATTTCCTTCTGTCCCTTCATTCTTGTTATAAGCTCATTCCAAGGATACAGCTACTCAATGAGGTCGTAATCTCATTTCACTAGCAACGTTTTATTCAACCTCGATCGACTCCATTCATTCTGAGACTGCGGCATAACGTTAGTCTCGCCTATGATGTCAGAATTATTATAATAATCACGAATGTCTTATACCTGAAAAAATCTATCCACCAGTTGGGCAATACAGGGCTGGAGAAAGATTTCAAGTTTCGCTTGTGGGAGAAGTAATGCAATGAATTTTCGCCTTCGTATGGTATGAGTGTAGTTTGTAGAAATATATGAGATATGAGAGCAACGTTTTGAAGTTACCCAAGTTTGAATGAAGCTATTGTCATTTGGCCATAATGGATTTAGTCTGTTGGAATTTACCCAAATTTTTACAATTTATGGAAACGTTTCTAACTTCACACAAAATTGAAAGAAGTTGTTCGCAATTTGCTGAAACTTAATTGAGATTGTTAAAATTTACCCAAATGATTCTAATTTTATTCAAATGTGGATAAAGGTCGTAGTTCACCCAGACATTTCTAAATGTACTAAAATTTCAATGAAGCTATTCCATACAGCCCAGTTTTGAACAAAACTGTTTGAAGTTGCCCACAATTGAATGAAGCTGTTGCAAATTGGCAAAATTTGATTTGTCTGATGGACTTCATCCAAATGCTTCCAATTTATCTAAATGGTTTTATTTCGCCCAAATTTGATTGAATGGATTCTCATTTGCCCAAAATTAATTGAAACTGATAGACCGTACCCAAATGCTCCTAATTTACTCAAATATTTCTAATTTTACCTAAAACTTGAACGAAGTTTTGTAGTTGGCCCAAATTTGATGAAGCCTGTTGTCATTACCACCTGTTTCCAGTTCACTCAAGGGCAGTGTCTGTTTTGCCATCGGAGGCAAAAAATAATGGAAAAATAGTCTCAGACTATTTGCCGTTGATTTGGTCATTATTTTTGCATTAGGAGGGAAAATAGAGACTACCTCATTTACATGTGAGTGTAGCTCTATGCTTTGCCCAAATGCTGAAAACTTTTGCCCGATTAATGGCCAAATTTTAAGCGTTGGGGATGCGACCGCATCCATATGCCGTAAGCTTATGCTTTCAGTGGTCTGTGAGTGAATCATCAATTTTTTTCTATTTCAGTTGTGGATCGACAACACATAGAGCACCTGGCTGTGCTCGAGTTTCCGGGTAAGTAGCGTGTTTGTCTTTTACAGTAAAAGTCAGTTAATCCGGAGTCGGTTAATCTGGATCTTCGCCAAAACCGGATAAAACGTGTGGTACGAATGATTTCTAACGTCTTTCTTTACAAAAATCTTTGGTTTATCCGGATCTTCGCCAATTCCGGATAAAATTTGCTCTTTTCACATCTCGTAATCCGGATTTTTGGACTTCGACACTGTTGTGTTCTTAAAGTGCACAGACTGGTCTCTAGGAAGGATTTGGCAGCTTTTTAGACGCAACGCAGGCGTACTCACGATCACCAACGAAGGTTTAGAATTATGATAACTACTAACAACGACCGCAGCTGCGGGCAACAATCGACTAATCGTATACAGACGATTATTGCTTCACACATGGGCATAGCATATGGGCATAGCATATCACGTTGAACATAACGCTCAAGGCACGTAGCCGCACCACGGTTTCAGTCTATTGATCAGTGTCGAGTGTGCGTGTGTAGAGTATTATCCTTGAGTGTATTGTACTTTCATGCCCTGGAATGAAGGACATTGCCTTCCAAATAAAGAGACTGCTTCTGAACTAGTCACAGAAGTCTCTGCGTCAGTCCAAAATCCCAGATTTCTTCGCAGCCACGCAATCTAAATTTATGAACTTAAGGTGGTTCATAACTGTCTGCATGTAGCAGTTCCTAGTATGATGTACCATTGTAAATGCATCAACGAATTCGTTTTGCTTCCGCGAAAGTCTTCTGTTCTGTCGTAAATGTGTTCAATTTCGATGATTTTCACCAATATCTCAGAATTTAGATGACATCAGGCTAGAAACAAACAACCAGCTTCGGTTAATCCTGATCTTCGCCTAAACCGGATAAAATCGTCGGTCAAATCGAATGCGGATTAACCGAGGTTTACTGTACAGTACTTGGGGATTTCTACAACTTGATCAATGCATTGCTTTCGCAAGTGTTGCAACAGGATAAAAGATTCGTTCTTTTCCGTAATTTACTCTTCCTGTTCAGATTTTGTATTTTGAATGCTCTTGTGCTAGCAGGGTAGCGTAAAATTGCCCAGTGCTATAATATTAATTAAATCACAGTTTTTGCCACTGTTGGAGTTAGTAATGCTACTTCCAAGGAACCGTCGGACGATTATTAGCTGGATTGTGTGTCGTTTTTCTTAAAATACCTAGAAGAAATTTGCATCGGGGTGCTATCCGTTAATCGAAAACGAAAAACGTTTTCGAAAAAAAGTTTAATCGAAAAACAACGAGAGAAATTTTTAAAACGATATTCGCCTTATGTTGGTCTCTGTTACGTTGCGTTACTGCATGTTATTCGGCAATCAGGTCCTGGTCCCCTGCAAACAATTAATTTTAGGTGAGCGCTAAACCTTACATACTCAGAGCCATTTGGACCCGCCTCCCACAAAAGAGAAAACACCGTGAGACGCAAAAGCTAAAATGAAAATAATTCAGCATACATTGTTTTTTAACCATTTTTGGTTTATTCCTTTCCGTGCTATATTTTTTACTATTTTTTCCATTTTATGAGCAGCTTCAAACCACTGTATGTGTTGATTTAAAACGTCCCGTTTAACTTCTATTTTTGTATTTCCATGTAAAAATCTTTCGCAAATTTCAATACATTACTGCTTTGTGACGTTAATATTTAAATGTTATTTTGCTGTTTTTTATTCTTAAGTACAAGCAAAATATTGTTTGGGTCATTTTTCACTGGTGTGGCGATGCAGGCTACGTAACAAACTTTTATGTCATATTTGTATGACTTCAAGTGGCGAAAGAACACACCATGGACAGGGGGGTTGAAGGTGGCGCTGTGTTCCTACCACTTGCTTGAGAAGTGGATACTACTACTGAGCTATTGCAATCATAAAATTTTGAATGGTAGTGACTGTTAGAAACCACCATGTGGGGTGAACTCTTTGCTAAATGGCAATCAGCTTGAGAGTGGTCAGATTCCGAAGCGCCAACACAAAAATGGAGAATTACCTTTGTAGAGATCACCGTTCGGAGTTCATCACGGTCGACTTTCCTATAGCTTGTCGGATTTCAACTTTGTTTTCGTGCTTCGAACCGATATGAGTAGGATTTCGAGTTGTCGTTTTTTTCAGTGGCAAATAAAATGTTTGAAACTTGTTTTCGCGCGAACCACGTTGAAAGCGATGATGAGTTGAACCTGGGTTTTTCACGGAGACATTTCGGTCATTTGTCTTGTAATAGTATTGAAACTCGCTCAAACAGTTTTTAATAGCCTACCTATTCGGACATTATGACCGAATTGATTTAATTTGTTTTCGGTCATTCAAAAAACAATCGGTATATGACCGAAAAAACCTAGGCTGTAAACGTCGGGAGCACGGTTTTAAGTTGTAAGTCAAAGCTGGCCACTTCCATTGACACGGCACCACTTCATAAAAAATGAAGGTGCTATTGGTGCAAAACTAATTCTAGGGACTCGGGCCGACTTGTAATAGAAATGCTGAATCCGTTTATGCTGGAAGTTTGTTCGCTATTGAAAGTGCGTCATAACTTTTTCGCATGGTCGACATAACGTTTCTAGAGTGCATCCGTTAGCCATAGTGGCTAGGAAGGATTCGGATAAACAAATGCGTGGTGATAGGGACGTTTTCGAATCCTTGTGTGTACAAAACTAACAACGTGTGATAAGCCAAGCCTGTCGACATTTAAGGTCGATACAGAATCGCGAAAGATATAATCATGTATTGGGAGTTGCAGTTATTTCCAAGGTTTTGGATACCGAGGTAGAAAATCATAATTTTTTCTCACTGAACCTTATGATACTGTTGATCTATCCTAATTAAACATTCGGCAGATTTCTTTAAGATTTCACATAATCAAGGACTTCGTTAAGTGGCTGCTTGTTGCCGTGATGTCGTGAACTTTTTCCACTTCTGTTGGTTGACTGAATTTGATACAACAACGAAAATGACATGAATCAATTTTAGTGTGAACAATATGTTCTTAATGATTTGCAAGCGTTCTTATGGGCGACTGCGATAACGCTTTCATTAAACGGTGCCACGAACAAGCCGTGAACAAAAACTTGGAGCTCAACAGTTTGTTAATAGTTCCCTGATCGCGACTAAGTGCTACGCGGTGTTGCCCCTCAGCGTTTCTTGTAACACTGTCGTGTTGTGGACGTTCTGCGTTGATGTAATGATGCAAAGAAATCAGTGTCTTTCTTCAGTCTTCCTGCTTCTCTTCGTCTCAACACCGATCTTGACCGAGAGCTGGAGAGGATTTACAGCTTGCTGAGCAAGTCTGTCGAAAGAATCCACAAGTTACAAGGTAGGTAACAACTAGCTCTCCGAACTGCAGAAAACCCTTAAACGGATTCATTCGATTTGATGTTTTATTGTGTACGCCCCACTAATGCATCCGTCCGCTGTCCTGTACTTGAGGACGAGAAGGGAATGGGTATAACGTTTATTTGCTCTGTACTTGGTTCGTAAGAACCGCCGCCATCTCTGGCACAGCGAGTAAATATAGTATATCGATGAATTAACAACATTTGAGGTTTAAACCACCATTAAAACCGTACTCACTGGAGCACGTGCCCATGATGAAACTTCGTCTTCGCCGATTTGCCTCCAGTCGGCCGCATATTTGTCTTTGAATGAAGGTGTTCTACCCCCTGCGATCTATTCGCCCTCTGCTTGTCAGCTCGTCTGATTATCACAATGCTTGCTAATTCATGTAGCAAAAGTTGCCATCTCAAATAAAAGGGACGTCTTTCTTATGGACGGTCCTCTTGGTTTACACAACTTCTCGTTGTTGCTGGAATTGCTCCCTGCTTATACTGGACCTCTTGTGATTGCAGAGGAATGCGGCGCCAGGGCAGTGTACGTTGGCCCGGAAGTCCCGGGCAGTGATCGTTTTGACTCGGAGGACAGCGTCGATGCTGAAGATCCCGACACAGAGCCAGGCGCTCCCGCTCCTGCTCCGTCAACCTTCGACGTTGAGGACCCGCAACACACATTCAGGACCTTGTGTTCAATGCTCGAGTGCATTTCTGAGCTTGACAGAATACACGCTGAATATGAGCGTCACGTTGGGGACAGAGACGCCGAATTGGGAACGCAGTACGTAGCAAGTAGCTTAGAATTGTTTGTTCTTTTGCGTGTATTAAGAACGCATAGCACGTTTTTTAAGGTGTTTCAGGGACCTGATTCGGGTCCCTAGAATCAGAAAATCGGGTCCCTACAGGTCCATACCGGGTACCTAACATTTTCCTTAAAAAACTGGCATAGCATATAAAATGCACTTGTCACACTGCTTTTCCTCTTGGGAGGGTCACGGGGGCAGCGGTCCCAGGAGGTCTGATTTATTTGTCAGTTGTGATTTATTTGTTTTTGACGAAGACTTTCGAACGAAACTTCAGCCATTAAATACTTTTACAAGCGACGCCCCAATAATGGTGCAAAGTAGTTGCTTCTGATTTTGCTGATGGAATCACGACTTCGGTTAAATCGCATGACCAATGCTTAGCAAGCAGCTCAGTCGAGCAGACTGGTTTATTCAGATTTCCATACGTCATAAATGTAGTCGAGGTTGGATGGATGGTTTGCTATTCAATGGTATTCTTGTCAGAGCGTGACGTCTTGCCCAAGTATGTTTTGGTGAAGAAAGCTTTAAATCTGCTTTTTAAAGTGTTTTCCCCATTTTAGCCATTTAGTTCGGTTGACTAAAAGCAGGCGGAAAAGCTTCCACATCCAGGTAAGCTCGCTTCAATACGATGAAAATTGGACAATGCTTTTATTGGCGTCAAGAGATTGTATTGGAAAAATGTCGTGGTTCTCATTAGAGGTGCCAGTGCTTCTTTGAATCTAGCTGGGACTAGAAATTTTTTTAATTTGCAAATTTACAAACATTGCCGTCATTCTTTCAGTCGATATTCTCCGTGTTTTCATTGAGTTTCATTTCTTACGTTTCAGAGAGCGTCCCTATGGAGACAGTTGACGTTTCGGAACCGACAACCAATGTCTTATTACACATCGAGATGGTCTACCTTGGTGACGAAGGTGTACAAAGTCACGTTGCAAAGCCGCCTGGGCTTTATGACCCCGCGCCAATCAGAGGTGCACAGAGGACTCATGCTGCTACTGCCAGCCACCGTCAACGAACAATACCCATACAACGACGACTGCTTAACGTGTGTGGACGGAGAAAAAGTTTTATCACTCGTTTTTATCACGCCTTCTATCATTGCCATTCACCGCCAAGCTTCGTCGTGTTCCGCTGCAATGTTCCTGCGTTTGTTCAAAATCGTGCCTTCCATCCTCGATCACCTCAAGTTCCTCTTGTTGGTTTTAAACGATCGAGTTTCTCGTAATCGCAATTTTGCACTTCGACTCGCACGGCTTCGACTAACCTGCATGAACCGCCATCATGCTGTGAGTCTCCTGTCTGCTCATGTACGTTTTCCTCCTGTTAATTTTTTATTTTTCTTTTCTGAGATCGTGCTGCAGATTGCTCGTTTTAACGTCTTCTGTCGACTGTTTATTTTGGAATTAAATTGGTTTCGTGTACCTCGTGGTGCGTCCAGAGGAACAGTTCAGGCAGAACCGGGCACGTGGGTGCTTTATTTCAAATCAAAACAAATACTTCACTTCGAATCAGGTTTGTAACTACGAAACAAGTTCTGTATCTTTTTGTCAAGGAAACCATGTACATAAACGTGCATTGGTGTCGAGTTTCCGGTACAGACACAACACAGGCAAACCACCACCTTTCGGTATGTTTAAGCTGTATGCACATGGCATGCTTCTGGTGCGATGCGTCAGGTGTGTCTGCGACTGTTACAATGAGTTCAATGCGTCTTCGTATGCAAACGCCTGCGCA
>Ga0210059_1001751_pt1 | contig 33182 bp, 25 predicted proteins | sample Ectturendosymbi2_FD_188042 | JGI IMG/M metagenome (GOLD analysis project Ga0210059, IMG submission 188042) | Ecteinascidia turbinata endosymbiont from Florida, USA - Sample 2 (SPAdes) (version 2) | ecosystem: Host-associated > Tunicates > Ascidians > Unclassified | place: Key West, Florida... | reverse complement strand
TTACGAAATTTTAATTGTAGTCTTGAGTTTGTTTTTTCTCTGCTGTTACTTCAGCCTTTCAACTTTTCACCTGTAAGCTTTGCTTGCAATTTTCAGGACTGAGGATGCGTAATTTTACGTGAAATCGATTTCTTATTAAAAATTTGCTGATCGATTTCTTGCTTACACCCATCGTGGAAAGTACATACTTGAATAGAGATATGTGCAAGTTTGAATCATCGCAAAAAGACGAAAGCAGATGGCAGTCGACTGATTCCTTGAAAGCATACAGAAACATTAGTGCTTTTAAGTGTTCATTTCTTTGGTGACAAATTTGCCACAGGCGTTAGCCTGATTACTGCAATCCTGTCAAGTCATGGCTAGCTGATATAAACAAAATATAACAGGAAAGCACGAATCAAACACAAATGATGCATAATGTTACGAGGATACAATCAAAATCTATTGCAAGATTTGAGGAACCCAGCTACCGCGCAAAAGACCCAGATTTCAGTGGGCACATCAGACAGACCAGGTTTCCGTTGGCACATCAGACAGACCAGATTTCTGTTGGCACATCAGACAGACTAAATATGAATAGACGCAGTAACACAGTGTTACTCAAACAATGAAATTGTTCAGCTAATTTGTCATCGCTTAATATATTAGAACATGTTACACAGTATCGCGCGTGCGGAATCATGACAATTACAATAAAAGAAAAAGTGAAGCTCAATTTCGATATCACAGCATACGCAGATACGATAAGATTTTTTATTGATGTTCAATGGACTGTGGGCGAAGCGAAGCACGCAACGTACACATGTCAAATGAAGATTAACTCCCAAAAAGTGGAGGATACTATGTTTTGCAACGTGGTAGTAAGATTTAAAACGATTCATGAAGCTAGTGTTGTGCTGGTGTGTTCAGGCTGATACGCTAACGCCGAAAACGAGACTGAAAAATTCGTAAGGACAGTCTTTATGTGTAACGCAAGACGCAAGTGGGTATCGAAACTAATATTCCAACTTGGTAAGGGATAAATAATTATTCAGGCAAAGTAGAATTTGAACAGGCGCATTTTTTCATGGCCTCTATCTGAAAGAAAACATTATGATGAGGTTTGGCGAGCACAGTATAGTACACAACTTCTCACGGACCAAGTGTTGCTAACAGCATTATTTTGGATAAATTTGAGATGATGTTGTACCTGGTACAACGGTTGCTCCAACATGAAACACACACCTATTTAGTTAAGCAAAAAAACTGCAAAGCGCCCTACTACCAAGTTCTCTTGACAACAGCCTATCGCCACAAGCTACAATTCAGAATAAGCATGGCTTTTATCCTGTTTAAATAACATTACTTGAACATATTCGCATCCTAGAAAGTTATCTGTAATCTTGCTTGCTCTATTCAACAAAAACTGTATTGAAGTGATGTCACTGACTTTTACTGAGCTTTATTGCATTGGTGTAAACGGGGCGTGAAGCAAATGGGGAGGTAACAGCTTAGTTTACGTGCATTAGCGCGGTTAAACCTGGTGAGTAACTTCCGCATATCTTTTATTCGATAATGCGTACATCAAGGAAAGCGTCACCAACCAAAAATAACGGTAATAACAGAAAAGGTGGCCAAATGCATTAATATGCATAATTTTTTTAATTGCTGCTTATTTTACTGCCGCAACGACTGCACTCTATTGCTCTCACAGGTTTGACACTGACGTGCCGAGGTTTTGTGGCTGTTTAATATTATTATAATACGGACAGTTTGCCATTATACAGTACTGAACATACACAACAACGAGAAACCTTCACCCGAGCCGCACAAAACCTTCGACTGGGCCGCATGCGGCCCGCGGACCACGGCTTGGACAAAGGGCAGTGGCCAGGGAGAGGCATTATGGGGCAAAGCCCAAAATTTTCTTTGTGCCTCCAAATTTTGTTGTGCCTAGAAAAAATCGTTTTGAACAAATGATGAAAACAAAAATCTATCCCCCCTAAAACGTATTTTCTCCCCAAAACCTCAAAACCTGTCTACGAGCCTGATGGTTTGATACAGCTGGTCTAGTATGTAGATCCTATGAAACGAGTTTAGGACCGAATGAAACATTTCTTAAATGCACTGACAAAGCGATACGACGTTTCAGGGCATTTGTCATTTTAAACGCAGCTCGTATCTAGCTGAAGCAAATAGGCAAGGCGAGCGCTATGATTTGACGAATGTGAGGCCACAAATGCTGCTCAATGTTATAACCTACGGCTGCAAAAGTTGTCCCTTGTGTTTGTGTTTCCAGTTCAACTGCTCAACGTATCTTTATATCATGAAAATCTTCCGCTATGATGATTTTTGGTTTGAATTTTCTGTTACCGAATCAATTTATCCTACTGCAATTAAATGGCACGGAAGACCCCGGACTGGGTTGCTAATGCATCAGCAAGACGTGGAGCCTCTCGACGCAGAGCGTTCCCACGCGCTTTCTGAAAAACCGCAAAGTGCATATTCATCGTTTGCTCATGTGTTTTCATGCAATGCTGTCGAATGAACACGAAACGCATTCTTTAGATTTAGACGCAGGTTGTACTGGTTCGCAGGTTGTACAACATTTTGTGACGTGGGTCGAAACCTTAAACAATTGATTGGAAAGTCAAATCGCACAATGTCAGTGTTGTTCAGCAACAGCCATCCTACGTGTTGCCAGGTTTTGTCTTGGCCAGTCGTCCAGTTAACGACAGAATTAGTTAATTACTAACACTTGCGCTTGTTGTTCTACATCTACATGCACCACTAACAACATTAGTTCTGCTGTTTTACGCAAGACTGCACAGACATCTCCATATGATGTCAAAACCAATGATTTACTCCTTTGTTGCCTTTCGCAGAAATCTGAGAATGGCTGAAAGTTTCAACATCATCATGACCTGAGCCAGTTCACTCGCATACTCACACCCGTGTGGTGTGCCAGCCAGATTTTTGCTACAAGTTAACACCGAATGATTCCTTTCTTGCGTATTTCTTATATATAAATGGGGGTGTGTCTGGGCAATTAGCCAATCAATTTGTTGCTTTTAGGCCATAACTTGCGAACTATTAACGCTAGAAAGTCCATCAATGGCTCCAAAGATTCATATTTTTGCCTACTTTCCTTTTCAAGAAAAAAAACACTATCTACCTCTTTTAGTTTTTTCAACTCCCCCATCACGTCATCCGAAAATCCTTTGACACCCCACATCGTTTTTCCAAAAATTCCACCCCAAAACTAGTGATGACTTACTTTGGTTGAAATTTTTTGTTAGTTGGTATCTTCAGATGTAGTCTATGCCAATAAAACGCTTCGAGAAAGCTCACATGGAAGCGTGGAAAGAACTTTTTGAATTTTTCCGGATAATGCAAAAAAATTGCCCCCGGAAAATAAAAAAATTTGATTTTTCTCAAAAATGTCAAATGTAAAAGTAGCTCTTTTCAAACTCATCGGGTGGATTGTTGTCTTCCGTATCTGCAGGTGTCTTAACATGACTCTCCAGCGCAATCCGTGCATGAGTTATGGCCGATCATAACTTCAAAAGCCATGATCGCGACAGTTGTGGGCATTAAAGGGTTCGTCTTCCCTCATTCTTTAATTCCTTGCCTCGTCATACTCTCCTTACTATCTACAAAATAAACATATCACCGAATTTTGATTACAGCAGCATCATTTATGACAACTGCTCCGTTGGTGACAAAACATCATTTATGACAACTTCTCCGATGACACAGATCTGCTAGATCAGTGTTTCTCAACCAGAGTCCGCGGACTCAAATGAGTCGGCGGAAGGCTCTGGATGAGTCCGCAAGCACTAGGGGCAAATAAGTTTGCTGTAATGCCCTTACACAATAATAACTCTATCAACTTCGTACAATCGACTGTTTCGTTCGTACAGCGAAATGCACCTAACCAGCGTGAAAAAGTCAAAAATTTTATGTTCCATGTGGCATTTATACTTTTGAGGTAGTGTGGTCAGAAGCTTACGCCTAAAGTTGTTATCTAAACAGTAGCTTGTTTTTGTTGTCTTAGTTTATACTTTCTAAACTAAAGCAGGCGTTTGCGTATAATGACTTCTTGAAACTTAGATTTACTTCAGTCGCGGTAAACGATGAAATTCGGCCAGAGTTCGTGTTATGCTTAGAAGTCCTTGCTCACGGATCTCCCAAAGAAGCTTAATCGAGTGAAAATATGTAAAATACGTTGACGAAATCCTTGAGCTATTTCAAGAGAAAAAAAAACAGGTAACGTGAAGTCGTACTTATCGTCGTTATACCTCAGGAGTAAAAACGTACTCCCATAGTAAAGCAGTGCGTGCTTCTGTTTCTGTTGCTTGAAAAAGTGCAAGAGCAAAGGCACCTTGTACGGCAGGAGAGAGCTTGGTCTACCAGCATCCGTGAGAATAGCCAGGATAATGTGCAGTGATGCCGTAGCTCAGGGGTGTGCAACCAAGCAGCACTGCCGGGCCAAACGCACTTAACCAGATTGGTCCACTGGCCACAGTTGCATGTGTCAAGCTCTATGGGTGAGACAAATCGCTGACCACCTACTGAAGATTGGCAATAACCTTTAATCAACGTTCTCTGTGTGTTTGTTTGATTAAATTACCATTGTTCCACGAGGTGTGGACAGCACAGCAATGCAGTTTAAACAGAGTTGCGGTTGGACGCTGAGTCTGAAAAGTTCTGTCGTTATTGCGTTAGTTAAGACTAGTCGGGGTTTTCTAACGTAACCAGGCACCAGTGAAGCCTCGCTCAGGCCCAGGATCGGAGCAACCGATAACACTCCCGATACTTCTTCAGGTCAATGATCTGACATTAAGATTTGCAACCGTAATGCTTGCTTGTAGACAAACGGGGTCTGGATAAAGTGAATACCAGGTGCGGGTGAACTGGTGTGGTCATAAGAGTAAGTAAATAGCATACTATCTTTCTCTTAAAAAATTTAGGCTTTTGACCGCCGGGCCCCACTCTATTTAAAATCTGTACCTTTCCGCTGGCCTCAAAGCTTCAGTTCCTGGCCACATTTGGCCTGCGGGCTACAGGTTGCACACTCCTGCCGTAGATAATAAGTTAGCTATGCTTATTCGTCAAACAACACCATCAACTGGCGTATCCAAGAACTCTCAGTTGATATTCTGAAACAAATTGTTGCTGCTGCGAAGTGAAAATCTGATTTCAGAGTTAGGCGAGACTGCAGATTTAGGAAACGACGCACAATTCATGTTGTTCGTGCGATACCGTGCGAATGAGGACTACGTGGAACAATTCCACTTTTGCTGTCCACTTGCCAAACACACTACAAGAAAAGAAATGTTTAAGTTTAAGAGAGTAGATTCCTTCACTAAGGAAGATGAGCTTTCGTCAGAGACGAATTTTCATTTTCGGGGCCCTAGGCTATTTCAATTGGGGGTCTTTTCGGAAGTTTTGCGACGACTGATGTCATGAAAATTGGCACTATACGTGCTCGTTATATTCTCCGAACAAGGTGTTCCAATTCATAAAAATTTTACTTAATTCTCAATTCCCCCGATATCAGGAACAAAAACAGTCACAATGAAATTAATAAAATAGGCAGCGGGGAAGTTATCTGACTACACTCCCATTTCATATTTGTTGAGTACCTCATGAGCCTCGTATAATCTGAAAATTGGATTCAGGCGTTATGTGCCACATATTATACGTAATATTAACCAAATCTAACGCCATAAAAATAGAATGCTCGTCGTCATTCACTGCAATCCTTCGCGCTCTTTCTTCTATCTATACATATCTTTTGTTAGCGACATAGTAAAAAACGTTCGTTGAACTAAAACAAAAATACAAACATAATTTTTTAGGGAAATGCTGGAAATTGTCCTTACTGACGACCACAGGCCCTTATTTCTGCTGCAAAAAATTAACGGCACAAATTGGGAGGTTTGGTTGGAATCAGTGCAATACTTTATAAACGAAACAGTATGTTTTCTAAGTGCGTTTGTGACAAACTTTGACATTTGCGGTTGGTCGGTTTTCTACAATGCTGTTGGAGGTGATTATTAAACAGAGAGTTGCTATACACTACTTCTTTGGAAAAAGAGATTAAGTGAGGGTAAAAAAACAAAGGTAGAGATTAACTGAGGAATCAAAATAACTCTGCCGTAAACTGTTTCTCTCCCATTTACTCGTGACTATTTACACCAATAGACTATTTTACACCAGAGGTAGTTAAGAGTTACGACTCAGACTGCAACAATGGATCCGCAAGCCTTTGATGTTTCCATGGTTTAATCATCGCTAAGGTTATGGCATTGTAGCTGGCATGATTGGTGTTACTTGTGGAACAATATTGTTCTCCAACACCCTTCTTAGAGCCGCATGCAGCTCCCAAGATCCTTTGTGTGGCTCTAAGCAATCTTTCAGTAACACCTCTAATAGTTTGTGTAACAGACTTCGCTAGTTCAATAAAGAAACGTGTCAGATGACTTGTGTTAAAATTTTTTTGTTCGACTCACTAGCAAAATCGTTGGTCTGGATTTGGCTCTCTTCAGCCAAATGGTTGAGAAACACAGTTGTAGAAATAAAAAAAACGTTAAAATGCCACACCCTCTTACTTTCTAGTCACAATGATCCAACCGGGGCCGTAGTTGTGTAGCAATCTAAAAAGAACTGAGCTATATTGAGTATTATTATCGTTTCATGTGACTCAGCTATTAAACAGGAAACAGTACTGACGGCCATTGCGCAATAAGGAAGCCAATTGTCAGTGGAAATCAAAATATCTGAATCCACAACGGCAAAACAGCTGATTAATGCAAACACGCGTGTCACTGTGTTATACACGATTGGTGAGGGACCATCGTGGTCATCTAATAGTCAACCAATCCGGTTTATCACTTTATGTGTAGTGTTAAAAGAAAGCAATAGTTGGTAATCAAATGCAAAAACAAACAAACAAACTTAGAACATGATGAAGTAACTTTACAGATGTAGAGAGCATGCCTATGTGCACAAAGGAGTGGGTCAAATTTAATTGAGGATATTTGGCATGGTCGAATAAATACTTAAACAAAGTATAAAAAGTAAAGAAAAAATTGATGCGGATTTAAAGCAAGACAAAACGAAAAGCTATGGATGATATTGACATGTCGAAAAATCGGATGGGCACAGGAAAGAACGAGAAACAAAAGGTGAAGATACATAAATAACAGTCAATATTACATTAATAAAATTTCCGAAACTCTCAGCGTTTAATTTTCGATAAGTGAAAGGTTGCTAAAATATATAGCTATGTATCTTTGTCATGTAGGAGATGTAGGTATATAATATAACACCCATAGCATTTGTAACTGTGTAATCATGCTGTTAGCAACGAGCACGATTAAGATATGATACCTTTGCAGATTTTAAGCGTGAAATGCACGGCACGAAATTGTGAAGTATAGTACTTTTTATTAGAAACCATTAGACTTACTAGCAAGGCTTACTAGATTACTGGCAAAATTCACTAGGAAACTTAAGTTTACTAGCCGTAGCATTAGATGAAAGTTGGAACTAATTGGTAGCCATCTAGCATTGTTTTGCATAGCAGTACATTTTCAGGAGGGTTTACTAAAAGCAATGCAAACAAGCCTGGACTTTTCCTGAAGTTTTCATCTGTGGAAACAAATTCCATGTTATCACCACGGTAAACAGTCTTATTATCTCCTAAGCTTTGTACGTTTAATTGCGCTTTTCTATGTGATTTATCACTGCCTATTATGAGTGCAAAAGATGCGAAATCACACGTTTTCTGTTATTTTAAAAACGTCGTAGGTGAATTTCGCGCTAGACGGTGTACTATTTCATATAACAAAGGGCTTTCCAACACATCTTCGCATTTGTGTTAATTGTTTATATTTCCGTTATCTTGAGATACTTTTTCGCTAGTAACTGTTTTCTGAATCGTCTGAACTTGTGGTTGTCGTTTTTTCGTTGATTTCCTCATGGCAAGGGCGCTACTAAAAAAAAAGTTAAAAAATTAAAATTACCAGATAAAATTGCTCAAACAGATTTGGTATATTCGTTTAGTTTTGTGTACTTGTTATAATTCATTTTCCATTCAACTTCAGGCAAACCGAGACAATTGACAATATTAATGTGTGAAAACGAATGGAAACCGGAGCTGGAGCCGGTGCCACACTCATAAAAATCAAGAGCTTCGGAGCTGGAGCCGGAGTCATGTTAATGAAAAGAAGAGCTCCGGAGCCGGAGCTGTGTCATTTTTACGACGGCTCCACAGCCCTGACATTTTCCCGACGTGTTGTCGGGTAGTGACTCTTTCTGTTTTTCTGTTAATTGAGTAACAGAAACAAAATTTACTTGTTACTTACTTGTTACAAAATTTACTTGTAACAAAAATTACTTGTTACTTGCGTAACAGAAACAAAATTGTTGTCCAGTGATCAGAAATGTACCATAAAGTTAATTTTCTTTACAGTTGGTTGTGGTACGTTTAATGATTAACCATTCTTGTCACTCTTGATGGAAATTGACCTGCCTAAGTAGATAAAAATGTTTCAAAATTCAGTTTCTTACGTTAGATATTTAGTTTTCCTAAAGATGTAAACCTATGGTGTTTGAGTGTTCTGCCGCATGCTTCATGTGTTTGATTCGCCGAAACGCGGGAGAAGCTTTGCAAAGGTTAACCCCCATGCACCGTCTCACCATGCAACATCACCTTCCTACTTGAAACTCGTGGCTGTTCCTGTGAAACTCTCCTTGTAATGGTGGTACCAAACTCAAATGCAGCAAAATATCGCGCTGTATGAGTAATCCCATGTATAACAGGGGAAACCTATATGAGGCGACTCTAGTAGGCTACGCTAGGCTTTAACCAGTAGAAATACCAGCCACCATCTGCAGAAGAAAGCACAGTAAAGTACAAGACTTTTTTGAGATAGTGTTTCGATGGCGCTTGAAAACTACAGTGGTCTTGTAGTTACCAACGGACTGTTTACAGGATCAGGCAACATTTGACTCGTGTTTTAGCAATCTGGTAGCCCACGCAGCTATTCCGCACATTGTTTGCCGGATAAGAAGCCTGCAGTACCAATGCACAAGGTCTTGGTACGAGATTCGAACTCCAGACCTACCAGCACCAAAGCGAACGTACTTACCACCAGGCCGCGGGATGGAAAAGTATGGTAACGGACTGTGAGACGGCACGTTCGACTCTATAGCGGCGGCAATATGTGCAAGCCAACTTCCCAAAGTTGTCTCGGCACTAATCAGCCTTTCAAAAATAAGCGTGGCGAGACGAGAACAAGAGCACACACAAATCTCCACAATCTCCCTCGTTCAAGTTTTTATAATTTAAACGTTATTGGAAACATAACGATCAAGGGGACTTGAATGCGAATAAACCGACGCAGCAATGCTGGTTCGCTGTCAGTTTTCTCCGGAACAGAGTCCTCGCTTTCTTCTACTGCTTCACTTGGTATGCTGTCGCCAACATTGTCAAATTCCTGGAGGGTGGAGCTAGTCTTAGGTGGGTCCTCGCTTTCGTCGTGAGAGGTAGGGTACGGAGCCAGATCGAAGGTAGATACCGTGATTTCCTTGCCATCTGATAAACGCACAAACGAATAGGTAGGGTTCCCGTCTACAAGTTTCTGCGGATCGCAGTGGGAGTCACCCTTATTTCATACATGTCGACGCAGCAGCACAGTTTCGGGCGTCAACAGCCATGAAGGTACGGTAGTGCAGAATCATAAACGGCTTTCCCAGGAAAAGGAAATGGTCTTTCGTGGGGCGCAGACAAGCGATCGGACGGCGTGAACAACTTCGGCCAACACCTCCTCCCATTTGTCTTCAGGAAGATCACGTCCGTGCAACAACAACTGCATAGTTAGCCAAATGTTTTGTTTGAACCGATCGCACTGACTGTTTCAGCAGTGGTGTAACAAGACATTTACCCCTGGGCGCAGCATTTTGGGGGCACCAAATTGAGATCGGAATGTTATGCAATAATTACGAAATGTAAAATGTCAGCAGATGGTATCCGCACACAGACGGAGGAGTTGACTGGGCCACAAGTGCAGATGCAAAATCATATTCCGGAACAGCATCATTCACCATCAGCAACAAAAACACAATTTTGTCAGGTGAAGATTTTTGTCCAAGAGAAACCGCTCTGTTGGAGTTTGCACTCAGTGTAAAAATCTTTAGGCGGAACTTTCCCCACTCTAATACAATGTGTCTACAAACAGTGCGCTGTATAACCAAGTTGACCTTCATAAACATTTTCAGCTGTAATGTGCCAGCAAACAAATACCTGTGCGCGTGATTATGCATGCGGAGAATTTGCCTAAAATAAAATACCAAGATATTTGTAGGTATAGCGTAAAAAATCTCATGCCACAGTGCCACATGGATTCCAAGCATGCACATGAAAGTTTGATACGAACATGTTCATAGCAAAATTTTCCTTTCAATAAAAAGTACAAGTTACATATCCAGCAAAAGAGCACTAATATTTGTTTTTTCACTATACGGAAAGTTGTCAAAATGACTCTGGGCATTTTTGGTAGTAACGAATCACGGGCATTCTAGAGCCTGGTACTGCCACTTACAACTGTGGAATTCAGAGTTTGTTATGTGCCATGAAAATTGAAAGCGACGTCTGCCACAGAACAGTTGCCTGGTCCCAGTCGAATAGCACGCAGTGCAATTAGCCGTGCCGTTACCCCTTGACCAATTTGGCATGGGGTCCCTACCAGGAGCTGTTTACCTGACAAGTATAGCTCTCAGGGTCACAGAAACACACAAACTCGAGTGCCGCAACAAGGTAGCCGTTAAGAGAGAAGATCATATTGACCACAGGAAAAACATATTGTCTCCAAATTTGGAAAATTGTTTTCTTTTCGTAAGTGAATTTGCAGTTATTTAGCTTATGCATAAATCAAAATGAAAACAGAAAAATGAAAAACAACATTTTGAAACCAGTGTTATTTCCACCGATTACGAAGAGTTTGTGAAACAATCTCAGTCAGGAAATCAATTAAGACTATGAAAGTAGACAAATCAATCTTCTTTTATCATAACGTAGATGTGCATCAAAGGTCTTGGGGAAAATCAATTTTGATCCAAATTAATAATTTGCACTGCTCCGTGAAACAGAGAGATTCTGAAAGGGCATTTCCAGTTTTCGCCCCCTTTTATGAGATAAACAAGTTCTCAATGATCGCTTACAAATTTTTTAAATCACACTTAACTTATCAATATAACATTGAATGGTGAGTAGAACTGCAGAAACCTTACACAATGCGAAAAATGTCAACATATTCTTGGGGGTCCAAGGTTGATGGACACTAGACTTTATGTACAACTATTGGTCTAATAGCTTCACACCATTCTAGGTAAGTACGTGCTGCATGCAGACATACATATTTGTCAAAATGTATGGTGCCAATAAGAATATTGTTTTGATTGTAGCCATTACTTGCATTTGTTCATCTTTTAGCAAATATTGGTTTTAAAATGTACTCTACCTTACGCAGCCTGACGAGCTTTAATGGGCAGATAACATTTTGTAGCAAACTTGGCTTTAACCTATTTTACCTAATCGAATTATTACAGGGCAGGTCCTCACTGAAATCTAATTCACATATCACTGGATTGCAGCTGTTTGACTTCTTCCTCGCAACTGCAGTGTGTAATCGCCACCTGAATTGGGACTAATTACTATTACCTTGGCATCCTTTACATTGTGCGCATTGGGTTTTCTCAACACTTCAAACAACTTGACTGGAATAAAATATGACTAAAACCTTGACTGAACTCCGATTCGCTTTGCCAAACATCAAAACTGGAAAGGTTTTATTGAAAAACAGAGTTAAGCCTGACGCATAGAAATAATACCGACATGCAAAATATATACACATCCTGGGGTGGATATTAGGTAAGACCAACGAGGGGTCGCCAATATTAAGAGATGTCGTGGGCCTGCCCTTTGAGAGTTTCGCAGTTAGTTTATGCATTGTTTTGTTAAAAAGCTTATATACCAGTTTAGAGCCACAGTTAATAAACTATGAAGCGATTTATATGTTTTTTAAAATAAAGTACCTGCTGATGTGCCGAAGGGGGTCTCTCAACAACTTCAAAGTGTTGAACAGTGTTTTTCAACCTTTTTGCTGCAGCGGAACCTTCCGCAAATGTTTGCGTTGCTCATTGATGATTCAAGCGTCTATCTTAGTTTTTATTTTAAATCAGATAATCAGATGGGTAGATATGTCGCATCTATGTTTATTTTTAAGTTCAGGCGGAACCATGAGTTTCCGTGGAACCCCGGTTGAAAAACACTGGTGTAGACAAAAAAAAATTAGAATCAAGTGACTTCTAACACTTTGGGCCCTCTTTCTGAGAATTTACCTCCGGCCCTTAATTTCTAGAATCCACCCCTGTTCACGTCATTATGCCAACAGAGAGGCACGCACTCTCAAATAGCACGTCGTTTATGTACACCAAAACTAGGACGTACAGGCAGCGTCAGTTCGCACACATATCCAGATAAGTTACAAGTATCGCATATAAGCTTTCGTGAATATCCCGCAAAACGCAAGTCATGTCGACAACCAACTGTGAGGGCATTTCCAAAACCAGTTAAACTTGCTCTGCAACCTATGGTCCGAAAACCTTACAAAAAAGTGAATGAAAGTGGAGAGTATTCTACGTCATCGCATGAAGAAGTCATACTTCAATTTCGTGGCCAAAAAACATTTATTGAATTGCCCCATCGAGAGGTGAAGAACAAGAGGGTGAAGTCTTTCTGTGAACCAATCCTATAACCACTTATTGGAGATCCCAGCAAAAAGCGATTCTGAAGGTGAGGGTTTTCGTTGAGGTCTAAAATTTGTTTTTGCTTTTCATCTTAGGTTTCACAGTCTTGTGGAAATTACTTGAATCAGAGATACAGTGGGCCTGCCTTTTGAGAGTTTCGAACTTAGTTTATGCATTTTTTTAAAGCTTATATATCACTTTAAAGCCACATTTCATTAACTCTTCAACAATTTATATGTTTTCTAAAAGAAAGCACTGGCAAATGTTCCGAATATGCAAGATGCACTCAATTTAAAAGAGTTGCTTTTGATTTAAACGATAAAATTCACAAACTGTAAGTTTCAGTTAATGATATGACATCCTTAACTGTTTATAACTTCCTTTACGCACTTTGGCAAATATTTTAACAGTTTTGGGGGCATTGCTTGTTATTTCAGCGTACTAATATCACACTTGAATCATAGAAGATTCGAGGAATTGACGGGCCATTCTAAAACAATCAAATGATGTTTCCTGACAATCTTTTTTACATTTTTAGCGAAAGACAAGGGGTTTTGGTCTTGTAGTGCACTATGGTAAATAGTTGAAACAGGGAACATTAAATCAGTACCCATGCTTTTATCTCAGTATCGTTAGATCTAATCGGATAGAAAGTAGTTGAACAGAAGGACAATTTATCAAAGGATCATCTCCCCAATAAGAATGCCCTGTTCGCCTAACCAAAATTTACGCTACATGACATATTCTAAATTTCGCTGCTAAAACTTGCCAAAACATAGGTATCAAGTATTTTCAAATTAATCAAATATATCAATACGACCAAGGAAAATGTTTGTACAAAATAGTTCATAATTGCTTTCCAAGTTTCATCTCCTGTTGTTATTCTTATATTAACGAATGGCATAATTATCCCACTAGAATAGCTACTTCAAGTATTTTCAATCGTTTGGCATTCAAAACGATTTTGATGCGACGAAAATTGCAATTCGGAACTCTGCGTCAAACACCCACATTCAAAACCTCTATTATCTAGAAAAGGATGCATGCTGCAGTTAATCCAACATCGGAAAGCGAAGCTCAAAGGAAACCGAAGCAAGTGATAGTAAAACCCGTTTTGATTTCAAAGTGCTTGCCGGTATTATCTCAATTGATTTCAAAAAGTCAGTGAAACTCAAGGACGTAATGTTCAAAGAGAAACGAAAAAATTGCAGGAGAGCTTTATAACTTCAGATAATTAAATGTGAGCAAGGTCTCAAAAAGTTCAGAATTTGCAGACTTGGAAAACTGAAACAAAGCGGAACAATAACAAGCAAAGATTCCGTTTTCATTTAAGAGTGAATAAACAAAGACGTGATCCGACTGTACAAAGTAGTGTTTGGTTCTCTTTTTGAAGTTGTTTGATTCCATGTTTGTTGAAGTTCGTCAAACTCGAACACTCGAGGAGTATAATCCAATGATCCCCAACTGCAAGTGTTAAGCAAATTAACCGGTCATATTGCTACCAAACATGTTTTCGTACTTGTTTTTCACCGAACTAATTGATATTGCTTCTTCTGATGAAAATGTTGGGTAGCAGTGGCGTAGCAAGGGGGGGTGCAGGGCCCCAGGCGGAACTTTCTGGGGGGTGGCACTTTGTTGATAAAAATTAAATTTTGGAAGGAGTTTAAAGGTTCTAATTCTCCCTTCTTATTTTAAAATGAAGTTTTAAAAGTTCTAATTCTTTTCAGTTTTTGTGTTTAGAAGCCCTAGGCTGGGGGGCTAGCCTAAAATACAAGACATGCGGCTGTGGAGCGAGGTAATTGATGAAATATTCGCACAAAAGTCTGGGTCAAATCCAATGTGCTGAAGTACTCAAGTGTTTGTTTAAAATCAAGGTTTTTGAACTCACTTACTTGGGGAGCAATTGTGCCCTCGTCCCTACACCTTCCTCTCTAGCCAGAGCCATTTCCCCATCATCCCAGTCAAAAGTCCTTTGAACAAAGGAAAGAGATGACATTTGACCGCAAGCTAGTAAACATTACTGCTGCGGTAGTTCGCCGTTTGTATTGCCCCTCCTCTCAAACTCTTGTAAAAAAGAATCTGCATGAAATCACGGTTAATGGTCAAGGCTAGCTTAATCCTTTTTCTCCTATCGTTGGTTCCTTAGCAACGTCCCAACGACACATCATAACATCACTTGACACCTAGGCATTGGCGACAAACATTTCGTTGGGGCGGCGATAGTTCAGTCGTTGAGTGCCACCTATCAATTGGAATGTTGTGGGATTTAATCCAAGGCCACGGAGTGAATCACCGTAGTGCTCCTTAGGCAAGAGCGTTCACTTCAAATGCCCGGGCAAAAAACGTATTTCAAGCATTGGCTTGCCGCAAATTGCCGTCATCAAAATTATAAAAAAAACACTTCTAGTAACATCTCACGCTATGTTGTAATGTTCAGTGGGATATTTTCAATAAGTGCGACCAGCTGTACCCTCCTAGTCTTTAGGTGGGGTTATCAACATTAAATTTTGGCGATCAAGGTGAAGAATTCTGCAAAGATAATGTTGCTCAGTTTCAATGCAACTGCTGTTTTTCTACATTACGTAATGGTATCAGAAAATGACGTTTTTGAAGAGGAATAGCGCAGTTGCTGCGCTTGCGTGGATAACTTAGAGCCCAGCTTGAAGGTTTGAACTGCAACTACAGTGAACCAGAGCAAGCCATGGGAAACGTGGATTTTGTATATGTCTCCTTTGTTCAACGGTATACCTGCCATTTGCTGTCATAGAAATTTTCATTTGAACAAGAAAAGCTTAGAAAAGGTGTTGCTCTCATTTTGATGAATTTGAGGCATGAGCCTTAGTCTGAAAACCTAACGCAAGGGCAAACGATATGTTTAGATATGACTGCGGTGAAGGCTTTTATTAAAAGGAACGTTAATCGAAACAGTTGCACAACATGGCAATAGCTGTACGAATAAAGTTGTTCAACGCAGTTGCTGTCGAGCGTAATTGACGTTGTAATCACTGCTGAGCACTGAAAATGCTTGTGTCCCACGTGGCATGGTTTAGTAATACAGTTTTCGAAATATATGTCTGTTTTTAACGAATGAAGTAAAGGAATACCTGTGCAGGTGTAATCGGAAGAAACCCAACAGCCAGACCAAGTGTGCATATCACGATGAAAGCTGCAAGTAAGAGTTCCTCAACTAGAACCAGTTTTAAGCCTATTTGACATGTTTTATCAAAACGGGCCCAGCAATAATTGCTGATTTTTTAATTCCAGCAATAATTTCTGGAATAGAGGGCCACGAGCAAGTGCTGACGGAGTTAACGTTTGAAGCCTTTTATATATTCTAAATGAATTAAACCAGTACTGAAACGTGAAGTGAACAATGAAACATTCTTTACACGACTGAGATAATTTTAATTATTATTGCTTTTATAGCCTGCTATGTGCAGCATATATACTTTGTTTTAGTTGAAGACGGGTATACTACACGAAATGTTAACATGCATAAATGTTCACATCTTTAAATTAGGTATGCCGCCATCACATTCCTTAATTTTTTTCGTTTGAACCCCCTGGAATCAGGAAGCTATTAAAAAGCCAAGCAGTGTGTTTACCAGAGACTGAAAACCAACAGGAAGAATATTTGACGAAACATGCTGGGTCCGTATATGCATATGTAAAAAAAGTACAAAAATAGGAAAAGTAATGATGAGGAAGGTGGTGACAAGCAGAAAAAGCAAGACTCATAATCGACAATAAGAAACAAGACCTATTTCAGTTTGTGGGTGTTTGATTGCGATCTTCAAGATGTTGTTAATCCTTATTCCTTTAAATAAGCACGAAAAATGATCTTCTTTCAATTAAAATTCTTGTCAAAATTGAGGGGTGAAAACGGCGGCATTTTTATGGTCGGCCCCGGGCGGCACAGCCTCACTACGCCACTGGCTACAACCTTTTGTATTTTAGTTGTGGTGTCGATAATGAATTTTTAAACTGTACGTAAATGCAGCGCCTAACAAAATAGAGAATCAAAACCAAACGTACAATACACATTGTAGAAGTGCGTCTTTCAAATATCTTTTTAATGAACATTGTGTGCTGTGCTACATAATTAGGATTTAATTAACATTGTTCAACTACATACTATAGTATACCAATGAGTTTAACTACATGGGTGGCATGCAAAATAATTAACATGTAGTTAGTAACGCTGGTATGTTATTTACGAGGTACGTTAGCATGGTTCATGTACCATATGTGTTAGCTTAGTTGGAATGCCGTATACATCGTTAATATACTGCTATATATATCATCGTGGGCCTACTGTATGTACATTGCATACACATTGTTGATGTACTATACATCATTGTTTGCGTAATATGTACAGAACAACGGTGGCCCGCTGCATAAACTCTGTTTGTAGACTGTACACTGGTCGTAGAGTGTACATCATTGTTGGTATACTAAATACCTTTTTTGTGTACTATATCTATCGTTGCTATAGTTTATACATTGTTTTTCAAATTATGCGTGATATTTTCGTACATGAATAAAAAACTATAAAAAACAGTTGCTATTGAAGTTTCAAAAAACTCATATTGAAGCCACTAAACCAAATTAACGAAATCGAAATTTTCAGCAACTTCATTTGTTGCACTTGAATTGTATCAGGAACGGTTTTAACTCGAAGTGAAACACTGCGTGTGATGTAACTGAGATTTGACACGTCTAAGCAATTTTTGTGTATGTTTTCCACAATAAAATTTGCTTTTTCCTGCATTTGAACATGTACAAGGACTTGATTCAAACTAAGTGGGCTCAAAAAAGTTTTGGCGAATCATAAAGACACAGATTTGCTATCCTACCTGCTTCCACTTTGGTGTCCGGTTTCTACTGCAATTTGCTTTCCATCCAGTTTCACTACACCAATTGTACACTCGCTTGGTTTGGAGGAAGTGCAACCTGATCACATTATCGACGGTATGAATTTGTGTGCAACATTGGATACTTAATAGAGTGCAAGAGCTTGACATTAGGAATAATTATTAAACATTGAAAATGTTTTATGCTGTAAGCTCTTTTCGCAATTTTTCGACTTGTATCAATATTAAAATAGCTTCATAACTCAACATGCAATCCATGCTTTCTGAAATACACGTAAAACGTCACAGTAACTCCTTGTACTTAGCTCACAGTGGCTTGTAATGCGTTCGCAATTCCATTCATGTGGCATTACGCTCTGATAGGATCAGGGTCGGATACAAACCTCCAAGTTTTTATAAATACTAAAATGCCTGAGTGAAGTACCTTTGTGCAATCGCATAAATATTACTGCTTTATAGGATATTTCACCAAATGAAAAATATTCCGAAAGCAGAAACTGAAGGTGGAAATAACAATCGCTGTTAATTATCCTGTGAACATTTTTCGCTGTCATTTTCGTAAAATTATATTTTAATTATTTTCAATATTTGTGAAACTCGTATCAATTTCTACCTACCTAAGTTTATTCTTGAACAAAACAAATTTGTTGCATACAACTCATGTTTTGTTAATGAATGAAGAATGGCTGTTCTGGAGTTTTGCTAGTTTTTTGGGAATTATTGGTGATTGTTCATTTTCGACACTGAAATACTTTCCTGGTATTTAGCTTAAACCTGTTTACTCGAATATGCAAATAATGCTCCTTTTTCTCCTCTTTTGAAATACAAGCAATGCAGGGTTACAAGTCGCTGCATGAAGAAATGGTATTCATTTGAGTATTTGCTGAAAAATTAATTTATATCTAAATTGCTGGACAGACCTTTAAAAACATCACGCCAATAAAATTTTTTTTTTCAAGCATACGACCGAAATCAGCGTTACAGGAATTTACATTTTGTGCTTAATTAACCAATCGTGCATTTCTGAAGCAATTTACCCTAATGAAACATTTACTGTTTACCCATTACCGTCACGGGTTAAACACAAGCACATTGTGCGCTCCATTAAATGCAGTTTTTGAGATGTTAAAGATTGTCCTAAACGTTAAAGATTTTGCCCTATAAAATAACCTAATCACAAGACGTAAAGTAGCTGAAACAAGTATTTCACTGCAATCGTCCCGAAACCATATAGTTTTGTAAAAACATTGTTGTCATCAGTAACGTGCCAACAGAGAAACAGCAGCAGTTTTTGTGGCCATTTGCAAAACAAGCGAAGCAATATTTTTCGCTTTTGCCCACGTTTGAATCAAAAAATATTTTTTGTTTTTATCCAAATTTAGCCCTGAATTAACCATTGGCTTAAATCAAGTTGGTCAGACAATGCCACAATATGCTTCAAAGCCTTATTAGGAAATTAATTTAAAATACGGGAAAGGTAATTTTTAAACATGGTAAAACAGTATTGTTGCAACCTCTCCGCTGACATTGCGCTGAATGCGCGGTTCACCACGAACGGAATGTGAGCGAAGAATAACACACATATATGTGGCGCAAAGAAGCGATAATAGAGTGATCGCGGCGCGTGATCTTCATTGTTGCTTGCTGCCACCGTGTGAAGCTTTGCGCGCTTGCCGCTAGGGCTTTCCAATCGCAACAGTATTAAGTCATAACAAAAATTATTTTAAGGCTAAGAAACGAACAGCAGTTGAAGAAATTAAAAAAATTGTTAAAATCTGTTAAAACGCACCCTACCAAGAAATTGCGCAATGCTGAAAAAGTTTAAATAGCGTATTGAAAATCATCACTTTTGAAATTTTTGTCCGTTGCGATTCTTAGGTTGTAACACCGGCAGTTAGACAAAACTTGTGTTCAGGATTTTTCTGGTGCCAACGCTTGCAGTCTTAGTTCTATAAGTTCTACATAGCTGTCAAGCGAAAAGACACGCCCTTTGCTTACCACAAAATACATTATCATGCTATATATTTCTAACCGACAATTGTTTTGGATAAACTGAACTATCGCGGAACACAATTTTAAACATGCGTAGTGGACGAAAGGTCTGCAAAAAGTGATGAGATGGTTTCTGGAGGCAGACGATAACCAAGATTCCTTTCAAAACCAAATTATTGCTTTTTGGCCCATTTACAATGTTCCTTGAATTTTGCATGCAACATCATTCCGTGGTATTTGCATTAAGTCGACAAATTAACAAGCAAAAATATGCGAAAACAATTAATCTCCTTTGCGCAGGTAATACAGTATTGGTAAAATATCAAACTTAAGGGGGAGTTTTAACTCCAACCCCCCCCTTGCGTACGTCCTTGATGTCAAAAAATGTTTAAACAAAACATGAAAATGAAAAAGTCAAAAAAGAAATTAAAGAGGTGCAAAAGAAAAAAGAACAAAAAAGGCAACGTAATGTAGCTTTATGCGGTATAAATGGGATCTGCACAGGAAAGAACATGAAAAAAGTAAAGATACACAAATAGCAAACAGAGAAAATAACAGGCATGAACGGTTTTAAGGGTAGAGATTTGTGGAAAGGCCCGCAATTTTTGTAGAGCATAAGAAGCACGTGCAACCTTTTACACATATGGCCTATTTTCTGATGCCATGGTACAGATTTTTGATTATCAATACAGACTTTGGTTATCAATACAGACTTCAAGATATTTAACTTGGCTCCCTTCTGCAATAACTCCAGCGACAACATTAACCTCAAATTGTTTATACTCTTGACGACTGGTGAATGCCATAAACTGAGTTTCATTGCAATTTAAAGTAAAATTATTGGATGCCAAAAAGTCATTCACTTATTTCAGTTGGCCATTAACAGCAGCTTTTGGTGTACTCATACGAGTAGATGTTTTGTAAAAGTGAAGTGTCATGTGCGAATTGTACACTTTGGAAAGCAGAGGCTTGAAGTACAATAACTACCAAGAGTAAGAATAGCAGAGTCCCAAGACTAAATCTTTGTGGTGCACCACATGTTAAATTTTTGCGTTAAGACTCTGTTTACCCGAGTTTGTAAATTGAAATCTAATAGAGTAATAGCTTTGAACAAAGTATTTAGTCATACCACTGATTCCATACCATTGCAATTTCTATAGGAAAACATTATGATTCATTGTGCCGAAGGCTTTTCCTAAATCAAGAATAACTGCGACTGCATGCTCTGGGTTATTCAATTCATTTTTTATTAATTTTCATGCCCGTTTTTCCTCTACGGAGGGTCACTGGGGCAGCATCCCGAGGAAGACTTGGAATAACTCACGGTCAACAGTATATTCAGATAATTCTGCTGGCTCCACACCAAGGTGGGACCAAGCAAGATCTGAGTTGCAGTCACTACACCTAGTTCTTGGACGACCTCGGAGCCACTTTCCCGTGGGTGTAAGCCAGCAGGACGTGCCCCGCAAGTCTTTTGTTGGTCATTCTCTACAGCTGGGGTCTCAAACACAACTTGCTCCGTGGACCACATGAGGACTTATAAGGTAACCTGCGGGCCGCGTTATAACTCTGAAGCAACAACGGCGGTGCCTGGACTAACTAAAAAGAGCTTTTGCATCTTTATTTCCTGCGAAATATATGATGATTTATAGAAAAAAACATTTCCAGCCGTCTCTACGTTCGTATTAATCATTTCTAGCCGTCTAAGGAACTTGCTTACTTGCTAAGCGAGCACTTTTAAACACCGGTGAATAAACTAAATGAGGTAAACGTTATTCATTCCATTCATTTTCCTGCCCGCTTTTCCTCTAGGGAGGGTCGCGGGGACAGCAGCCCTAGGAGGACTCGAAATACCTCAAGATCAACAGTAATTTCAGATAGTTCTTCTGGTTCCACACCAAGACGAGACAAAGCAAGGTCGGAGATGTACAATATTCACTACACCTAGGCCTTGGATGACCTCTGAACCGCTTTTCCATGGGTTTAACCAGCTGGACTTGCCTCGCCAATCTTTCTTAGGGGAATTCTGGGCACATGACTGAAACAGATATATTGATATCTGTGCTCTCTCAATTCCGAGGAGATGTGGTTCCACATTCAGGGTTCTGCGAATTTCATAGCTGCGCACTTTGTCGCGAAGTGTCACACCACGGACTCATCAGAAAAATCCCTCTCTGCTGCGTGTACTTGAGATGTTATGTCGGTCATTACCCAAGATTCAAAATCATAGGTAGGATCGTAACAAGACCAATTTTAAAACTGACAGCTTTACGGTGCTGGACTCTCGTTTTGTGACCACAGAACGATAAAGCTCATGAAGAACTGCGTTATCTTTAGCAATCCATCCATCAGCCTCATCGCTCCTCCTTCCGTTACTCGTAAATACCACCACTATGTACTTGGATTTCTCCACTTGCTACAGTGTATTCCGCTCACTTGCAGCATACACTGCCTTTGATTTGTAGAGAGGCATAATACCTCAGTAGTTTCAGTGCTAATTTTCATTCTGGCTTGGTCGCACGCAGCGGAAAACTGATCGAGTGCATGCTGAAGACCCTGTTGAGAAGATGCTAGCAGTACCAAATCGTCTGAAAAAGCAATCGGTTGATCCTCGACTCGGCTGTGACTGTCTGTCCAATTCATGTAGATCAGGGGTGCTGCGGCGTAACGAGGAAGGCAAGGGGGCATAATTTTCCGGGCGCCAAATCACTGCAGGGACGCCGAATGACTGTGGGGGGCGCCGAAATGTCCCAACAATGTCACAGGTACTTTCTTCAACGCAGCACATTTGCTTCCGAAAGACCTCAGGTTCAAACATTGCGGCGCCAGACTTGCTTCTTGCCCCGGTCGCCATCTAACCTCGTTACGCCCCTGCAGGGGTGGCCAAACGTTTTGACCCGAGGGCCGAATTGGTGACTGCCTGGAAACTGGAAGGCCTGATACAGTACGATTTACGTGACAGGCAGCAGTTAATGTTGTTGCACTGCTGCCGACAGTCGGAAACGTGGCATTTAATAAGAAATTTGCAAGGTATTTGGCGGGTCGGATTAAACTGGTCGGCGGGCCGGATGCGGTCCGTGGGCCGTAGTTTGGCCACCGCTGATGTAGAATATGAAGAGAAAAGCAGTGACAGCACGCATCATTGTCGGAGTCCAACAACCACGGTGAACGGCCTTGATTTAACTCTCCCGACGCGGACACAAACTTCTGAGCAGGAATACAGTGACTTGACGGCCAGTAACAGGCGGCCGTTAATACCGTACTCCCGCAACACTCCCCAAAGCTTTCAACGAGAAACCCGGTCGCATGCTTTCTCGAGGTCGACAAAACATGTGGAAAAGTTTCTGGCATACTCCCAAGATTTCTCAAAAATTTGCTGGAGAGTGAAATTTTGGTCTGTAGTACTATGGCCAGGATGAAAACCGCACTGGGTATCATTCAGGTTTGCTTCATATATTTCGCGCCATCTTTTTTCAAGGCACTTGGCAACGTAAATGTTAAACATTTGAAAATTCCCGAAAACATCGCGGGCTGCACGAAACGCCCTCGCTGGGCGGCATGCGGCCCGCGTGTTCGAGACCCCTGCTCTACAGTGTACAGAATGTGTAGAGTGTACATATGGCTGAACCAATGTGCTGGGGTCTCTCGATTCGCAGAGGAAGTGTTTCGACAACGAGGGCTCTGCGAATTTCACAGTTGCGCACTTTGTCGCGACGTGTCACACCGTGGTCTCTTCGCAAATCCCATCTCAGCCGCTTGCACTTGAGATAATAATCTTTCGGTTATGACCAAAATTGATGATCATAGGTAAGGATCGAAAATACGACCAATTTAAAAACTGACAGCTTTGCGGTGTTTGAAAACTCCTTTTTGTGACCACATAGAGTGATAAACCCCATGCAGAACTGCGTCAGCCTTACCAATCCGTTTCACTTTCCTCGTTCCGTCTTCCGTCACTCGTAAATACTACCCCAAGGAACTTTAACATCTCTAGATGTTGCAGTGTATTGCCGCTCACTTGCAGCAAACTTATACACTGCTTGGGTTTCGAGAAAGACATAATACCGCGTTTGTTTAATGCTGAGTTTCTTTCCGGCCCGGTCGCACGCAGCAGAAAAACGATCGAGTGCATGCTGGAGACTCTGTTGAGAAGATGCTAGCAGTACCAAATCGTCCACATAAAGTAAACGGTTGATCTTTCATTTCCCAACAATTCATATAGACTATGAAGAGAAGTGGTGATAGCACATACCATTGTCAGAATCCAACACCAACAGTGAATGGATGTGATTTAACACCACCGACACGGACACAAACGTCTGAGTAGGAATACATTGACATGACGACCAGTAACAGGCGGCCGTCAACACCGTTCCCTGCAACGCTTCCCAAAGCTTTTCAAAAGGAACCCGGTCGTAAAATTCTTCAGGTCGACGAAACATGTATCGACATTTTTGGTCTACTCCCAAGGTTTCTCGAAAATTTGTTGGAGAATGACAATTTGGTCTGTATTGCTACAGTCGAAACGGCTCTAACGGTTTGACTATTTTGCAGCATCTTTTTCAAGGTGCTTCGCATATACTTTTCCAGGGAGGTTAAGAAGAGTAATACCCCTGTAATTAGTGCATTCACTTCTGTCTCCCTTTTTGTGTATGGGGATGATAATCCCGGTTGGTTTGCCAATCTGTCGGTGTTCTTCCAGAAGATCAGGCCATCTGTAACACTCGAGTCAGCCAAATAACTCCTTGATTTAAGGCTTTGAGCATTTTAGGTCGGGGATTTCATCACAGCCTACATCCTTCAGCGTTTTGAAAGCAAAGGAGATTTTGGATGCAGTGCAGATGGTGTTTTACTCCCACAAACGCACCTCGTGTGTTTGGTGGTGTAATAGTGACTGGGTTTAAAAGATTTCTGAAATACTCTCTCCATCTACCAAGGATATCCTTCTCGTTGCTAACTAAAACACCATTTCGGTGTTTAATGGATTTTGAAGGATGGGATCTTCTGCCGCAAAGACGCCATACAGTTTTGCCAGAACACTTCGCTTGCTTGCCAGTAATTGTAATCCATTTCATGTCCGAAATTCTCCCACGATTGCATTTTGGACTTTTTCACCGTGAGTGCTGCGGACGTTCGCGTTTCAGCATACCGCGAATGCGAAGAAGCGTCGGATTTGTTGTGAAGCCATGCCTTGTAGGCTACTTTCTTTGCTCGACTAGCATCTTTCACCTCTGGGTTCAACCACGGCTTTACGTTTTGGACATTGTCCGCCACACAGAGTCGTTTCCGTCCGCATCGCCGAGCAGCAGATAAAGCCTCAGCTGCTTTGAGCAGCCGCCACTCCACCTCCGCGTCAATTGTGCATTCCCAGTGATCTCCAAACAAGGACGATACGCTGTCCGCAAAGGTCTTTCTTACATCTCTGTCCGCCCGGACCTCACACGTCTTTCTTATCTAATGCCTGAACACATTTTTCATGTAAATAATGTATTGCATGCTGAGTGGACTATAAGCTGGTCTAAAACCTAGCTGAAAGTTTGATGGGATGTATTTTTCTGCAAAGTAGGAAAGTCCGACATTCACCAATCTGTCAAAGACTTGTGTAATGTGAGACATTGTAGATACTGGACGATAATTGTTGCAGAAGAGCTTGTTACCACATTGAAAAATGGAGTAACGCGGGCCACCAGACTCTAGTACAAAACACTCATTTATCAATTTCATTAACCATGATACTACAGTACTATGAGCCTACAGTACATTCTTTTAAAATACCAGAGCCGGAATGTCGTCGCACTGATTTGATTCGCACTGATTTGATACCAGACATGTAATGGGAGAAAGTACACCTTGATACAGGCAGTCTAGGCTAGGCATCAATTTTGTTGCAACAGACGCAATAAAGCTCGTTGAACTCGATACATATACTTGCTGCATGTGTTACATTCCGGTTGTCTTGATTTACTGCAACTTTTGGCATTGTTGAGCACCTCGTATTTTTACTAGCATTATTTTGATAAGTGAATGTTGGTAACAGTTCTATTTGACTTTGTGTTTTATTTTTTTTAGTAAACTGCGGTATTTCTTGTACGCAACCGTAGCAGAAGGGGTGCTGTGTTTCCAGTTTGTAGAAAACACCCTTTTTTCAGTATGATGTGAAGCCATGATTGCCTTAGTGATCGAAGATTCTCAACACGTTTTCGTTCAAGTCTGTATTGCTTTATAGCAGATGCATACTTAGCTAGTAGAAATATCTTTTAAAGATTCAAATATAATTTATTTGAATAAGGTTACAGGACTGATGATGCGTAATTTTACACGAAATCGATTTCCTATTAAAAATATGCTAATTGATTCAAACTCTTCATCTGTGTGGAGTAATTACTTGAATGCAGATATGGTTAAGTTTGAATCATCGCAAAAAGATGGAAGCAGGGCCCATTCGCCTGATTCCTCGAAAGTTTACAGCAAATTTACAGCTTTTAGGAGAGGGCATAAACATATATTAATGTACACTCCAATGTCTCCTAAACGGCAAACTAAGAGATTTTCTTCACAACAATTTCACATTTGATGCAACGTACACCACTACATATACACGGCTTCGTCTCTTTCTAAGACATAATAAAACAGTTTTAACAACGACGTGCAACGTAATGAGACAAAAAATGATGAAAATGTTCCAAGTGCTTTAAATTGTTCAAAATTTCTCCATCAAATTGAAAACCTTAATGATAGTCAATTGAAACTAACAGAACAATTTTTCACGATGATGAGCAGCTTTTACGACATTCCATTCACTTTTTGCGCTTGCGATAAACACAGTTTTTTCCTATTGACTACTAATGAGTTTTAAACTTTTAATGCAATCTAAAGCTTTCAGCATATGCGCGTTGCGTGAATTCTTCAGCGACATGCCTTTACGAAGGTTTCCAAAAATGGAAAACTCTGACTTTATCTGAAACAAAAATACTTACGTATACGGGAAATTACTTCATTTCCTTCCATGCTTACCGCAGAAATATAGTGGTCGTTTGCTAGCACTCCATGGTTCCAGAATGAACATTGGTTAACCTGTGAAGAAAGTTCAAAACCACAGCCTGGTCGTTTTTCTGACTACGAGGAAAAGTTCATTGAAAATGGATTGTTTAAATTGAATTTTTACATCAATACATGATGAAAAAATCCAAAGTGAAAACGCAGTCACAATATCACAAATTGATGGAGTGCTCACCAGAGGAATCCAATGTGCACTGTTTCTGTCAAATTTGTATATTTGCTGAGAACCACCAAGACCCAAAAGAAACCCTGAAAATAGAAAGTGTAATAGACCCACTTGACGGTACTTTGTAATCAGCAAATTGGTACTTGTTTCTTTTTCATAGGTCTAAAAAACGGCATTTGGACCTCCTTGTGACGTCACACTTCCCAAAATTCCAACTGCCCATCTACCCAATTTTTTTATTGAAAATACACAAAAATATGCATCTTACAATTTTTAATGCTCAAGCGCAATCTCTTGCCAAGTTATGAACGATATTGCTCGAAAGCCACTTCTGTGGCGTTTGCTTTGTGATCACCATGTCTAAAGCTGAAGGAGCACTCAAAAGAAAGTTAAGATAAATAAAAAAGAGAAAAAGACTCTTCGAAAGACGTACCACATTGCACAACATTAGAAAGCCACTCGGACGTTCTATAATGTGCTTGCAACAAGAATAGATTTAGCATGGCACTTTCAGCGAGATAAAAGTGAAGTACGTTTTGGAACATACAATGGCGATCTGCTCAAAATAAAAACGTTTTGAAATGTAGCTTGGGGCTGAAAGTTTAATACTATGTCCTAGTCCTTTTTTCAGGACATCCGTCCTACTTTACGGATGTGCTTTTTGAGCTTTGAAAAGTAGTTGTTTCAAATTGGAAGTTCTTTTGAAAAAACCTCTTTGAAGCCTCAGCATTATTTCGGAATAAAACTACAAACCCTGGGATCATTATGCGATGCGCAAGTTAAATCTAGGCTAATTTTTATTCCACCTATAAGTTTCATTACACTTCAAGCTGATTGGCTAGTCAGCAACTCTTATGAAAGTAACAGGAATTCGTTAAAGGTAATAGAAACACGAATTAAGCATGAAACCCGAAAGCCTGTAGAAGAAGTTAATCTGCTTGAGAGTATGCACAAAGTTTGGTTTAGCTTTTGTACACTTTAAAATTTCTTTTATTTATCATTTTCAAGTAGGTTTTAGATTGTTAAACAACAGCAGAAACAAGCATGCAAACGAAAATGGAATTTAGCGATTTTCTTTAGAAAATTGTTGATACTTCGCAATAAAATTAGCATATAGATCGTCAAGTAGCACATCAAGCGATTCATACTGTTTTCAGAATGAATAGGATAATATAACCTAACTTCTTTGAACGTTTTTCGTTTTTTTTAACTTGCCAATCAAATTTCAGGTTATTGGCAATTTGCGTTCTTATCCCAATAAGTGATCATGCATCATACATACTTTGTCACGATCATGGCATATGCCTGAGGTGCGGGTAAAACGCAAAATTTTTCCAAGGCTAATGGCAAATTGAGCATTAACATACAGACTGCAAGCACACTCTCAAATTAACTGCATAGAAGTTCCAAAATTCAAAAACGTTGCTTTTTGACGGACATTCATCTGAGGACCAGCAACCCCTACGTGTTACAAGTCATCAATAACTCTGCAACATCCTCTGATGACGGTTTTATGTTGGACTAGTTTGTGTTAACTCGTAATAGAAGTATGTCTTGACGGAAACATGTTGCATGCGGACTGAACTGTTGCACTGGAGATGCCACAAAAAACAGCACCTTGCACCGATCACCTGATGTCCAGTTACGGTGAGCTTTGGCAAAGCTGGGACGTTTCTTTATTATCAGGGGTATAAGTCAAGGTTTTTGAGCTCGTTTGTGTGTTCATAGGCCAATTCTCACATTTAATCGACGTGAGGCAGTTGAACGACCAATATTTACACCTGAATATAAAAGTTCCTGGCAGTTTTTTTGCTAGAGATCAATGGAGCTAGCACTGCAATTGTTTTCATATCATGTTTAGTGTTCATCCCTGCTGCTGGTTTTCAGAGGTCTTCCACTTCTCTTATAATCTGTATAAATGCCATGCTATTGAAATTTAACTGTAGACTGATGCAGTAGCGTAGCAAGGGGGGATGGGGGCTCCGGCAGCGCCTTCTGGGAGCAGTACTTTGTTGATTAAAAATAAATTTTTGAAAGGACTTTAAAAGTTTTAACTCTTCTTTATTATTTTCGAATAAATATTTAAAAGTTTTAAAAGTTATAAATCTGTTTAGTTTTTGTTTTGAAGCCGTACATTGGTAGGCTAGCCTACAAAGAACAAGACATGTGGCTATGGAGTGAGCAAATTGATAAAATGTTTACTCAACATTCTAGGTCAAATCCAGTGTGCTAAAGTACCCCAGCGTTTGTCTTGAAATCAGGGCTTTTTAACACACTCACTTGGGGGCAATTTTACCCCAGTCCCAGCACCTTCCTCTCCAGGCAAAGCCATTTTCCCCATCCCAGTCAAACGTTTCTTTAAACAAAAGAAAGAGATGATATTCTACCGCAGACTAGCAAACATTATTATTGATCCAGCAGTTCGAGGTTTATGTTGCCTCTCCTCTCAAAATATGAAAACAGGACCCTGCATGAAATCACGGTAAATGGTCAAGGTTATTTTAATCCATTTCCTTCTGTCGTTCGATTCTTAGCAAGAGTGGCGATTATACACTGGAATAAAAAAAGTGGGGGGCCCTGCGGGACCAAGGAAAAAGTAGGGGGGCCAACACAAATGTTTATCTTGCATGGTGATTTTCCGCTGTTTTGAAGGTTAAGTTACTATGATTTACCCTATCAAACCCAGCATAGGTTTGGGGAATATCGTCCAATATGAACTATCGTTATTATTCATTACAGACACCTAAACGCCACTGAATATACAATCACACACGCAGGAGCGGATCCAGCCTGTACATTAAGGGGGCGTGTTCAACAATATTTGGCAGTCAAGTCTCATTACCAGTTCACTACTGCAAGGCACATGAAGTGTACTTCGTAACACTGCTGTGACAAAACATTGGACGTCGAAATAGCCTTATATCGCGACTGTTGTTTTCCCAGTTGTACAAAATCACGGTGAAAAAAGTTACTTTTGTAAGTTTTAGGGAGGCAATCGCCCCCCCTCTGGATCCGCCCCTGCACGCGCGTGTACTGTCATGTCGAATTTTCTGTGCTCACCAAGCAACCTCCACAGCGCTACACCTGCAAATCAAAACACTATTTACCGTGCACAATTGCGCCTAACCCACATGAACAAAAACAGCTCCACGAAAGTGAACAAAATTCGCATGAAAAAAAGTAGTTCCAACCACGAAACCATCTTGACACAGAGACAAGTACGCTGTTGATAGCCAACTCGTTTCATCAAAATATTCATACTACAAAACACATAAAAACAAGCCGTCTGGCAACGGATTGGTGACTACTGGCTAATCCGTTTTTGTGGTGTGGTAACTTATGAACATTTTGTGATTGTGATGTAACCATGAAAATGTTATGCAACTACCGTTACGAATGCGATGCCCATCTGCAGCGTGGAAAAGTTGATGACTATTCAATGCACTATTCAATTAAAACAGCAGCGATGTTTCGGCATCAGTTGCACCTAATGTAGCATAGCAGCGCCGCAGGTAGCTGTACAAGATGGGGATACTACACGAAATATTAACACACATAAATATTTGCATCTGTAAAGTAAGTATGCCGCCCTCACATCCCTCAACTTTTTCGTTTGATCCCCTGGAATGAGTAAACGATTAAAATCAAGTGCTAGGATTACCGGAGACTAAACGTGAACAAGGAAGAAAATTTGACGAAATACGCTGGGTCCATATATGCATATGTAAAGAAGAAAGAAAAAATAGGAAAAGCAATGAGGAAGGTGTCAACAAGCAGAAAAAGCAAGACTCAATCGACAACGAAATGCATTACCCATTTCAATTTGTGAGTGTCTTATTATGATCTTCACGGTGCTTTATCAGAAGCATGGTCTTCGTTCATTTGAAAGTCTTGTAAGCAAATTTGAGGGATGAAAAGGAAGGCAATGTTATGGTCGGCCCGGGTGGCCCTTAGCCTTGTTACGCCACTGGATTGATGTGCAGCAGTTTTGCCGACGCCTAACCTGAAGGATACTTTGTCGCTCTGTATACCATTCTTCATTTAGTACGTTTATAAGAGCTTGTTTTTTTGCGTAAGTAATCTGTACTTTGCCCAATTTTACCGGAGCTAGCAACTAAATACCAGCTGGTTACGAGCTTATAAAAACAAAATTGACTTAAGAATACCATACCAAGTGAAAACAATAACATGTGCTTCGAAACTTCGCAATTTAATACCTTATAAGTGGGTTTTATATGAGATGAAGTATTTCCATTTATACCGATGTATTGATAGTGGTCTTACTTTTGCACAGCACTTTAGTCTTTCCAATAGAAACAGTTCAACGTTGGACAGCAGAAAAGGTACTTAAACATGAAAAGGGCATCGTAGGTGATGAACCGGAGTACCTGGACGATAGGGAGAGAAAAACCCTAGCGGAAAACGGAGGAAAAAAACAAGAGAGCGTGGGTAGAACATGGCGCTGATGGAAACACTGACAAAAAATAAATAGGGCAAGCTAAAAAAACGCGGAAACGACACTGGAGTAACAGAACGACAGGGAGACAGCAACCACGATGCGGAAAAGCAATCAGGCCTGATAGAAGCCGGGATCGTCGAAAGCGACTGCTTGTGCGCGTAGCATTAGGAAAGGTTGTGGCTGCGGCAAGTGCACCAGCGAGAAAAAGCCAAGGGGAAGGTGATAACAAGGGGTTAGGTTTAAGACGGTTGGCCAGTTTCCCAGTAAAGACAGTTGGCCAGTTTGCCCATCTGAAGGCACACTTGGGCCCACTGCAGAGTAAGGATCATGTTCCGTTTACTGGGCGATGTGGTGACAGACATCAAAACATCTGCCATACAGATACGTTAGAAGTAACGGTATTAAAAGCGTTAGCAGTGGTAGTGATACGGAAAGGTACATCCTGTGATCACTGCTGATCTGAAGCACGCTGCCCTCTGCGAAAGAAATGGTAAAATCGGAACTGCAGGGTGATGGCTGAGCGGTAAGGACGAGGAGACCGCGAGCTTGATAAATCCGACCCAGACGTGCACGACTCAGCTGGAACGGATGAACATGCACAGTGGACGAAGGCGTACATGTGTAATGCCACAGCTTGATGGCGTGTACGAGTTGGGACATATTGCTGATGAGAAAGTGCATATCCCTGCTAACAATGGATTATGCGACACGAAAATAAGTTATCCGTATAGCGAATAAGATCGATGAGAATGCAACAGCCAGGGGCGCAGCCAGGATTTTTCTAAGGGGGGCTGAAGTCATGGAAGCAAAAGCCTTGAAAAGGAAAAGTTGCTTATGATTAGAATAGTCAAGGAAAGCACGTAATTTGTAGATAAACGATTGACTGTACTCACCACGAAAACTGGGGTCCTTCCAACTGACCTGCCATCTTGTTTCTTTGGTATTCTTTCCTGACGACCGTAAAACTCGACAAACTTGATTACATATCTCTGCCGAGTTTTGTTTTGATCTATGATCTTTTTTCTACTGTCGGAAAGCATATTTCTCACGTCCACGTTTCCTTCATTTTTGCAACGTTTAATAAACACATCAAACTTATCTGCGCAAAACTTGTTTTCTTTCGCTTTTTTCCAATTTTTGTGAGCTGATTTTACCAACATACCAAGGGCCTTAGCTGACAACATCAGGTGCAAGCGCACGCAACACACCATTTGCAAAGTGACCCTTCATGAATTTCACTGCAGGCTAATCACTTAAACTCCTCCAACCATCGCACTTGGAAACGTCGCTTCTGGAAGCTTGTGTGTATCACACAAAAATCGTATGTAGATGGAGTCCAGCTATTTAACAATAAAGTTCTTCGGTCGCGTTCACTCAGAGAACGTCCCGCAAAGTTCCCAATGCCAATAATCTTATGCATGCTTGGGGGATTCGCCGAAACATCGTCGCTACCAGTTGCACAAGACGCCTGTGGCTGCTCTTCTACCGGTGAGCAGGTAGGACTACTGTTCTGACACCGGTCAATAAAAACTTTTCGAGGCTGCTCACCCTGATCTGTTTCATACGAAGATGAATGTCTTTTTAATTTCACCACACACTTGTCCGATTTCACTCAACACTTTTCGCTGACTAAAGAGCGGCGTGCAACTGATTAGAAGAATAGCTAATTAATTCAGCTTGCAGCTAGCGGACACTCACACCTCACATTGCATATCAGACAGTCTTGCCACTGGGGTCAGTCTCGTTAACATCAGATTATTACCTTTTTCAACATCAGATTTTTACAATACAGTTTAATATAAGCTAAATGCTTCCATTACCAATACAGTCCCGT
>Ga0210059_1001750_pt1 | contig 33183 bp, 19 predicted proteins | sample Ectturendosymbi2_FD_188042 | JGI IMG/M metagenome (GOLD analysis project Ga0210059, IMG submission 188042) | Ecteinascidia turbinata endosymbiont from Florida, USA - Sample 2 (SPAdes) (version 2) | ecosystem: Host-associated > Tunicates > Ascidians > Unclassified | place: Key West, Florida... | reverse complement strand
CCAAATTTTTTAATTTTAAACTTTAATAAACAAACTTCACTTTGCAAAAAACTGTATGATTTTATCTACTTTAGTTACTTCGCAATTACATTTTGAAATGTGTGCAGGACTTTATGGACACCCTGTATAACCCCGACAATGATCTTATATGAGGATATGAAACCAGTGATTACTGTAAAATGAAATCGACTGAACACGTTCGGCTTCATCCGTTATGTGTACTTTCTCACCTGATGTACCTATGCAAACACTGTAGTATAAAGTTATCCTTATATTATTGAACACACTGAAGTTGCTGATGAATTATCACTTCAAAAAAAACAGTTGTAACGCGATTTTTCATAATTAATCCTATCGCCACCCATGTCGAGTAAAAAAAGCAGATCTGGTTGGAAAACCCGCAGTGGGAGCCCTACATGGTCACATGCGGAAAAACGCCTACTACCGTGACTTGAAGTGAACGTTTGAGGATTTGTTACCGTGTTATTCTTGCGCAAGAAACACCCACAGTAGAACAATCTGCTAGCTAGTTTCGCAACCTTCCTCTGCAAGTCTGCAGTCAAAGGAGAGGACTTTAACGAACTGCAATCTCATCACTGCATGTTTGAACAAATGAAGTTAGTTGACCACACACGAACCGCCGCACGTGATCATCCCCAATTGTCTCTTAAGTATAGGCTGCCAAATCGTATCAGTTTGGACGTTTTTGACCGGTGTTTTTGCTAAGTTGAAACGAAAGTATGTGAAACGCTACTCAGTTGCACTAAGCGTTTAGGGGGCCTCGCGGTCATGACTTTGCCCGGGGCCTCCCGCTCATTTAATCCGACCCTGCCTGTAGCTAGCTGCATGGGTTATGCAATTGGTACACGGATTGATGATGAAGACTTTGCCGCCATAGTCTAGTCACCTTTCGACTTGGAAAGCTCGGCTCGTGAGGATGAGATTCCGACATTGCAAAATGAATGACATTGAGATCAAGCCAGAGCAACATCCGCTCAACCTGCAGAGCATGTGGGTCTCTGGAAACCAAGGGCGCACGCAAGTGGAGGTTAAAACCCCCCACCTTGAGCTTGATATTTTACAAAAACTTTATTACCTGCGCAAAGGAGATAAAGGAGATAAAGTTTTTTCGCATACTTTTGCTTGTTCATTTGTCGACTTAATGCAAACACCACGGAATGAATTGGCATGCAAATGTCAAGGAGCATTCTAAATGGGCTAAAAAGTACTAATTAGATTTCGGTGGGAATCTCCGTTATCGTCTGCGTCCAAAAACCATCTCGCCACTTTTTGCAGACCTTTCGCCCACTACACATATTTTAGATTGTGTTCCGCGATAGTTCACTTTAATCGAAACAATTGCCTTTATTTTGTCTGCTATGGCTGATCAGCGCACGCTCTGACCCCATTGGCTACATTAGCAATTTCTGTAGCATGATAAAACTGTTGCACGAGCTCAAAAACAGCAGTTGTTAACATAGAAGTATTCAAGCATTTGATAATGTCTCAGCAGGGAAAAAGGAAAACCAAAAGTTAGCTGGACTCCTATGCACAACAAAAAATCGAAAGTTTTCTTGCGGACTTTATGCGCATTCTCAATTCTTGTGTAGTTTAGCAAGATTCGATCTTTCAAACCAGGGTATGCGCTAGACAGTCCAGCTGCACTTTTTCTATGCTCGACTGCTCGTATTCGACAAGACATTAGCGCAGCCTCATTTTGCAGTTGCAAATTGCTTTGACGCATTGATGAGTGTGTTTCACTCCCCTGTTTTAACGCACAGCCTGATATTTTGCAGTTATGAACTGCTGTGTTTGTAGCGTTGAGTGTATTTTCCTCCGATACTCTAACTTGGAGCGCTAATAGTTTATATTCAGCGCAATGACACATAAAATAAGGGGAGTTCGTGTAGAAGAATATGCATATGATGTCAACAAACTTCGCCAAAACTTTGGTTTGGAAACATGACTATGACGTCAAATTGTGACGTCACAAACAGCGCACACCAAATACAAATGACCACCATATGCCACTGAATGAAACCCCCCATGAAAATTTTCTGCGTACGCCAATGCTGGAAACTATACTGGTGGCGGTGAAGTATCCCAATCTCATAAGATGTAGGCCTATCTTGAACCTGAAAGCTTTTTTTGTATTAATTTATTTATGTGAGTCTGCTTTCTTGCACATGAAAATCATCAAGTCCACTTTGAGATCAACAATGACAGGAGACCTTGCAGCCAGCTGTTACACTCATGTCTATGAGAAGTTAGCGTCTTCTGTCCAGTGCAAGGTCTCCCACTAAAGTGGGAAGTAGGCCTAATTCCTTTTTTCGAACTCAGAGATCTACCTGTTTTGATTCTGGCTTATTGTTTGGTTCATAACAATGTCATTGGTTATCAAACAGATTGGCGTGTGTGTATGCGCGCGTCTTTGAGTTGTGAACTGCCTCTCACCTGAAAAATCGACAACCTACGATGTTTTATCCTAAGATCCATTGCTATTACCACACTGAGCATTTTAGCGAAATTTAAAACTTTACATTAAGTCAGGTTTTTTTAAGGAAAATGTTAGGTAGCCGGTATTGATCTGTAGGGACCCGATTTCTCTGATTCTAGGGACCCGATTTGAAATTCTAGGGACCCGAATCGGGTCCTTGAAACGCCTTAAAAAAAACCTGATTAAGTTATCATCGTTTCATTTCATGCATGGTAGCGCAACAGCATCTTGCTACAAAAATGAGGCTTCAAGCTTACCAGACGTTTGGAGCAAGAATTTCTTGAGAGTTGGCAAATACAGCAGTTCAGGGTTGCACAATCTTTTCGCTGTTGCCGGCTGCATTACGTTTATTTTTATGAATACCGCCGCCAGTGAGTTCAAGATATTTTATTTTTTGCATTGCTTCTGTTCTGCTTACGCAAACTGAGCCTAGCCTGCTTCCACACGTTCGTTTGGCTGTAATCCTGCTAAGTATCTGCATACAGTAGACAAAAATTAATGCACGACCGCCATAACTTTTAACCTGTTTTTTTCGTCATAACTTTTAACCTTTTAACCCGGGGTCCTCCGGCTCCGTTAAGAAACATTATTTCATTTAGAAAGGCACAGTTCGAACAGCACACCTACAGACAAAACAATTATCGTTTTTTTACATCATGTCGTGCCAATTTGTGACGACACACGTTGTTCAGCTTTGCGTTAATAGGAAGTGCTTTGTGACGTTCCTCTGGCCGATTAGCCCGTGAATAACATGCGCCCGGCCGTATAAGTTTTTATCAAAGGCTGCATGCCGACGTGTGTTGTGCATCGGTCCCTGCAGTAGTTGTTCGATACCGGTAAAACAGTGTATTGTTGATTTTGCAGTAGAATATGTTTTCGTAAGTGCATTTCGTCACGTGCCGTCCCTTAAGTCCGCGTGCGCCACTTTTCTAGCTGAATTTGCACAACCGGAACTCGCCAGCGGATTGAGCTAGAGAGCTGGAAGTCTTGTAGTTTCGATTTAAACAAAATCGGAAAGTTTTGAATTTTGTGTTTTTGTCGATGACATCATAATGGGAGTAGGATTTTTCATTTTTGGGTGACGTCATACGATTTCGTGGCTCAAGCTTTCATTGGAAGCTATAGGCTATAATCCGAGTCTTTAGAGCCCGTGATTGGTTTTGTAACGTTTCTGCATCCAAAATTAAGCCTCAAAAACTCGATTGGGTTTTTGAAGCACGTCTTTTTACACTAGAAGATCGAGCACCAACACTTTCCAAACTTTTGACGTGGCGTGAAGATGGCAACACTATTGATTGAAGAGTTTTCTGTTAGAGCGAGAGTGCAGCAAGATACCAGAACTGTCAGAAAAACGGAGCATAGTAATATTGTAAAAAAGATGAAAACCAGAGCAGGAGTCAGGGGCGTAGCGACCATGAAGGCAAGCCATGCATTTAAAGCAAATTCCAATCACAGACAGGAGAAATTAAAAAAGAAAAAAAAGAAACATTGTAAAACATCTCGTAAATCTGAGCTGTTAAGTGTTTCTTACAATTTAAGTTCATTCTGATAAGAGAACCCTTCGGTCAAGTTTGTTTTTGTTATTGATTTAAGCAAAAAAAAATGGGGAAACACGCATGTGGAATGGGAAACACTCATTCAAAATTTGCAAATGAATGCGAGTTTCCGAACAATTTTTTTGTATTTATTTGAGATTTTGCTGAATATGCGTAAAACTTGTGAAGCCGATAAGCCTTTTTGCTTGTGTGTTGTAGCGTGAAATTTATTCTATTCAAAAGTATCAGGTTGTCATTTGTCAATGAATTTTCTTGTGTTTCGATAACGGCCAATTTACATTTCGTAAACAACTTTCAAAATTTCTATTGGAATCAAAGCATGCAATTTTCAGTTTTGCTTTCGTTTCGCGTGACGCCATCGACCTGGACACTTCAGTCTAGTCACTCAGCCTGCCGTAGCTCTTGGTAAAGGTGATCGGAGTCACTTTGTTTACTCCTGCTCGAGCTCCTGTTCCAACAAAAGTGACTCCAGATCCTGCTCCGAAGACTATTGAAGATTTACACTCCGACTGTTGTTTACACTTCGAAAACTTAAAACCAAGTTTCTTTAAAATTCTCTCACCAGAGTACTTCAAAATTTCAATGAAACTACTACTAGTATGAATTCACTTATTAACCTGTACAAGTAAGCCCTAGTTGAAAACACTTCACACCACCTTATTCACACAATTAAATTTCTTCTCATATTGTGAACTTGCAAGATATAATGACATGTTTAGGAATACCCTGAAGTAAATCGAATTTCTGCTGGCTTGGCTGAAACCGCATTGCTGTTGCTCAATTTTAAAGGTACAAGCACTGTTATCTCGTGCATTTCACTAAAAATAACAAACTGTGAATACTGCTTGCACGACAAGATAAGTGACAGCGCAAGAAGTATACTTCCAGTAACCCACGTAGCTACCAAGCTTTTCCTAATGTGACAGACACATGCTATTGTTTCTACTCTCCCTCATCCTCAATAGTCTGCACTGCGTTGTTCACAATCCAATACAAAGAAGATAAACGAGCCATGACATCAATCTAACAATTAGCGTGTCAGAGAAATTTTATTTAAAAAATACTGTTAACCAGCTCCGGTAAAAACTGAAAATTTCACTCCTGATCCTGCTCCGGGTCCGGTATTTATTCATAACTCCAATTCCGGTTCTTCCAACTCCATCAAAAAATATCGTTTAATTTAGAAAGACACAGTTCGAACAGCACACCTGCGGACAAAACAATTATCGCTTTTTTACATCATGCCGTGCCAAATTGTGACGACAGACGATGTTCGGTTTTGCGTCAAATAGCAAGTGCTTTATGACGTTCCTCTGGCCGATTAGTCCGTAGAGTATAGAGCGTTTTTGTATAATTTTTGCACGATTGTTACATGCCACATTGGAGTTCTCCGTGTCGTCAAATCTTGAACTTCAAAAAATCCCACATGCGTGCTTATCTTTAAGCGAATATTGCAAATGACAAATTTTTCATGATTACAATTATACTTATTACTATCAATATGCACTATGGTCAGAGCTGAATGTGTAAGAGATAAGGCATCGTGTTTGAAGCACAGTTGCTTGGCAGCTTTAGCACTGGTAGTTACAAATGCACAACTTTGCTTAAAAAAATATGAAAAATAGATACGCTTGCAAGTTTTAGTCATCGCAGAAAAATGAAGGCAAACAGCAGGTAGATTCTTGAGAAGCTTGCTGCCAGGCTAAAGTTATTTTGCTGTTTTCGATCTGTTGAGGCAATCCCTGTCATTACTGTTTTCGACAAATGTTGACATTTACTGAAAGAACTTTGAGACAAGAAAAGGGAGAACTGACAAACTCACCCACCACCAACAAAAGTTGTGTTTGGAACAAGGAATAATTGGAAATTGGCTTCACTGTACGCTTCCAATGTATTGTTTATTTGTACCGAACATATTTTTTCAGTGAAGCTAATTGTTCTATTTCATCGAAATTAACCACTTAGCTTCAAAACCACTTCTATTTCATCGAAATTAACCACTTGCAAACTTTCTAATTTACGTTGAAAATATCGGCCTTTCTTGATCTTTCGTGAACTGTTATGCTCTGTTTAACCGCATGGTTTGTCTCTGGCATCGTCATCGCGTATGTGTGTTATCTCTAGAGCAGTGGTTCTTAACCGGGGGGGGGCGTGCCTCTTCAGGGGGCGTCAAGAAATTTCTAGGGGGGCGCGAACCCTTACATGCTCTACAACATAGAAAAATTTTGAACGGGAATGTCCCTTTTAAACGTAATGCCAGTGCTAATTTTACGCCGCTATGTACTATTTGGTTTAATTCCGGCGGAGATGGAAGTCGGGGTTAAGTATCTTGAAATTTTGCAGGCCGAATTCAAATCTGCATGCAAACATTCAGGGGCACAACTAGGGGGACTGTTTAGTCGGCATGCCAAGTCCCTTTAACAATATTATCTGTGCCATTGTCGCATTTGATACAGCTCTACGCAGCCTGTGATGCCGCTTTGGCTTTCTGTAATTCGACGAGCTTTCTGCAATGTGGCCGTGCACCTGCCTGGTACTAATTATCTGCAGTACTCCAGCCATGTTCTTCTGTGATGCGACAATGTATATTCATGAAGATTCAACTGCACTTGAGCCACATTATTGTTGAATGTGAGAATAAGTTTTTAAATGCGGCTTGGCAGCTACAGATCACCATACGACGTCGACTTCTCGGCCAAAGAAAGAGTAACTTTGCTTTCTGGCCATCCCAATGGCGATGCTCAGCTGCTTAATCTCGGAACCGTGTCTACTCACGTTAAAGCGGCGCGGAAAATATGTTTAAATCTAAAACTTAAAATAACATTTTCTATTGAAATATCCGGTTTGTGCGATTAACCGTTCTATTTTTTCATGTTTGAATGGTTTAACCCAGTGGTTGCCTAAGTGGGGTAAATTACCCCCGGGGGTAATATGCGATTTTTTGGGAGTACCGCGGAACCAAAATGTTGTTCTGTATTATGAGCGATCACTGCGAAATATTAAGTGTAATAAGATATAATCGCTACCTTGATTAGGGTAACGGCTCGAAAGTGTTTGGGAACCACTGGTTTAACCGATTTGCAATTATTCAGAGTAATTTGTATTCACTCTGCGAAGTAGTGTGCGGTTGCAAAGCTATGCAGAGTGAATAAAAAACAAAGAACTTGCAAAGGTTCGCACAAGTCAAGAACAAGCAACCGCAACACATTAAGCATGCGGGCTAGAGTGGGAAAATGCATATCTGTGACTACCGGTAAATCTTGTACAATGTCGCTTAAAAGAAACAGCGTTTTTCATCTAATGCTGCAAAATAATGTTGCACCAAATATTGGCCAAAATTCTCAAACAATCAGTGGCCTATAATTTTGGGTGCAGGGCTCTATACAACCTTCCGTGGCGAGCGAGTGTTAAGTAGCCGTCAGGTTCAATGCAACATTCCTATCTTCAGGCCTCATTGTGAAAAAATATGCATCACTTTTTTGAACGATGCAGAAATTCTAACAACGTGGGATTTCGTGCTTTGATGCGACAGATTGTTTATATTCGTCATTGTTTGAACACTGCAACCGCATTTTACTTTGTGACTGAGTGCTCGGACGTTGCAGTGTTTTTTCGTTTGAGGATATGTGAATGCCACAATACTTCCGTACTTTACCTGGCCTTGACCAGGGTTGGACTCAGTGTTCTACTCTGGATGTAGAGTTGTACGAAGTGTTACGGGTTAGTGAACAATAGTGTTAGGAAAGTGTCTGTAACCCTGTTGTTCTACCTCAAACTCGGTATGAATTGTTCTGTTGTGTCTGTTTTTACCAATCTGCGATGTGCAGACTGTGTGTGTGTTTGTACCCTACGCACTTAGCAGGGTTTTTGCTAAGGGAAATGTTAGGTACCCGGTATGGACATGTAGGGTCTTGATTTCTCTGATTCTAGGGACCCGATTTTCAATTCTAGAGACCCAAATCGGGTCCCTAAAACGCCTTAACAAAACCCTGGACTTAGTATTTGTTACAAAACCTTAAAATTAAACAAATTCACCGGGAGATACATTTGTTTCACAACTTATTTAAAGCAAGGGAGGCGTGGGCCAAAGGAAAATTACTTTAGGGGGGCGTGATGGAGAAAAGGTTAAGAACCTCTGCTCTAGAGCAAAAGTGCCTTTGTTAGGCAGCTACCAAACGTCGGTTTTCTTAGCAGTGGCTGGTTTACGAGGCTCTAGGAAAGTCAACCTTTTAGCTTCGCAAATTTTAGTACTGTCATTGTAACTAGCCACAGCTCGTATTTCTTACTTTACTTGTTTCCTAGTGCCAGCATCTCGCCTGTAAGATTTGTCTTACATTTACAGGACTGGTTATGCGTTGAAAAACACGAAACTAGTTTTCTGTTAACAAACTATGATCGATTTACTTGCCGCCCGAAAGCAGAAAGCAGGCAGATTCCTCAGAAGCTTGCCGCCAGGCTAAAGTTTATTTGTTGTTCACAACGAAAGGCATCAGTTATCACTTTTATTGACCTTAGCCGTTGAACTGCACTGTTGCCTGAGAGCAGACCACGGCACGTAGATTCCACGAAAGCTAACAGCAAACATAGAGGCTTCAATTCTCGACGTCACTGAGAGGAAATCCCTTGCTGACACGGCTTTCAAGAAATGTTTGAAGTGTGCTGAGACACGAAAAAACTTTAAAACTGACTGAGCAAGACAAACGCTTAAAAAGTAAAATCGGCTACATTACTCACAACCCAGTAACGGTGGCCAGCAGTTCGTAACTGAGCAGGCCACATGCGCAGAAGCATTGTTGAGTTAAATCACTGCCGCGTTGACACTAACCGTTCCGTAATGGGCCTCAGTTGTGTTTTTTATTCAGGCCTCCGCAGCCGGAGCGCCGGAGCTGGGCGTTTTGCCTGGAGCCGGAGCTCATATTAAAATCAGGAGCCAGAGCTCAGTTGAGAATAGACCGGAGCTGGAGATATTTGAGAGGTAGTTACGAGTTACGACACCAGACTGCAACAATGGATATGCAAGCCTTTGATGTTTCCATACGTTAATCATCGCTAGGGTTGTGGCATTGTAGCAAGCAGGATTGATGTTACTTGTGGAACAATGGTTCTCAAACACTTCTGAGAGCCGCATGCAGCTCCCAATTATCCTTTGTGCGGCTCTTAGTAGTTTTTCAGTAACACCTCCAATATTTGTGTAACAGACTTCGTTAGTGCAATAATAAAACGTGTCAATTGACTTGTATTAATTTTTTTTAGTGCAGCTGTATAGAAAAACCGTAGGTCTGCATTTGACAGTCAAAGGAAATGATTGAGAACCACTGTTGTAGAAGTAAAAACTTTAAATGCCACAACCTCTTATTTTCTAGTCACAATGATCAAACCGGGTCTGTAATAGTGTAGCGATCTAAGAACTGACCTATATATTGAATTGGTATATAATATAATATCCATTGCTTCTGTAGCTGTGTAATCATGCTGTTGCAGATTTTAAGCCTGAAATGCACGGCACGAAATTGTAAAGTAGGAATTTTTATTGGAAACCACTTACTAGCAAGGTTTACTTGATCACTGGGAAATTCACTTGGAAACTTTACGTCTGCTAACAGCAGCTTAACATGAAAGTTGTAACTAATTGGTAGCGATCTCTCATTGTTTTGCATAGCAGTATATTTTCAGGAGGGTATAAGAAAGCAATGTAAACAAACGTGAACATTTCTTGAAGTTTTCATCTGTGGAAACTATTATGTTTTCCGCACGGTAACCAGTCTTATTATCTCCTAAGCTTTGCAAGTTAAACTGTGCTTTACTTTGTGATTTATAACTGCTTATTTTGAGTGTAAGAGGTAAGAATTCAGACGTTTTTCGTTTTTTAAAAAAGTCAAAGGTGAATTTCATGTTAGGAGTCATGGGATTTTAAACACATCTTTGCATTTGTGTTGGAGCCACATTTAATAAACTCTGAAGCAATTCATATGTTCGTCAAAAAAAGAAAAAGTTGGGTGCAAATGTGCCAAAAGGGCTCCTCAGAAAATTTGATGTGTTGACAAAGCACAATTTAAAATCAAATGACTTTAAACAATCTACAATGTGAAATGGACTTTCATGCAGATGCAAATTCCCAGGCAACATGAAAAATTTGACTTGCTTTCAGCGAATGAAGTTTCTGTATTGCATGTGTACAACATAGGGGTCCCTTTCTTGTTGAGAGTTTGCCTCGGACATCTAAATGATGACATCTACCCTTCCATATAGCAAAAATATATTTAGCACAAAGGACCGCGGGGCCCCCAAAAGCGCGGGGCCCGTAGCAATTGCTACATTTGCTACTATTGTTAATCCGGCACTGGTCTCAACGAAGCCAAAAACATCAGGGCTGTGGAGCCGTCATAAAAATGACATCGCTCCGGCTCCGGAGCTCTTCTTTTCATTAGCATGGCTCCGGCTCCAGCTCCGGAGCTCTTCTTTTCATTAGCATGGCTCCGGCTCCAGCTCCGGAGCTCTTCTTTTCATTAGCATGGCTCCGGCTCCAGATCCGGAGCTCTTGGTTTTTATGAGTGTGCCTCCGGTTCCGGCACTCTCTTTGTCCATGCCTCCGGCGTTTGTTCGTTTTCGCACATATTTTCAATTGTCTTGGTTTGCTCAAGTTGAATGGAAAATGAATTATAACAAGTACACAAATCTGAAAGAATATACCAAACTTGTTTGGGTAATTTAATCTGGTATTTTTTACCAGCAACACCCTTACCATGAGGAAATCAGCATAAAAACAACAATCACACGTTCAGATGATTCAGAGAACAGTTACTAGCGAAAACGTAGCTCAAGGTAACGATAATATAAACAACTTCTGGAAAGGCAGTCGCTGGTTTTGACGTCAATGCCTGAGGACCTTTTTTATTTCTTATGACCAGAATAAAAAATGACTGTTTGGAAAACTATATTTGGGTCCGGGCATTTGAACACAGACCAGTCCCAAGTGACCAAGTGTTTTGCATTCGTTGCATGCTTGCCTGTTGCAGTTTCGACGATTCCAGTTTCCAGCTAACAACGCTGCCGGGTAAACCATGCAAAGAGCTCAAATCACTTAGTTGATTGCCTCTCTCATGTGTTCTTTCTAACGTGCACACATTTGCATTAAACTTTTTAGGGTGCGCTTGCACCCATACACCCCTAGCTCCTACACTGTGTAAGCCAAGGAGATACAAATTCAGGAAACTGCATGAAGAACCTAACTTAGTTCAGCTGCTGGTCGAACTTGATCAAAGGATGTGGTTTGCCAATGCAGCAATATCCATGGTTAATCAAACGTTGTGGGCCATGACTTATCCAAAAACATGCATTTCGTCATGCGCTTTGCATTAACCTCATTCAATTTTTCATTGCGTCAATCCTTCTAATGTGACGAAACCTTAAAATTGGTTAGGTTGCAAATCATAACATGAACACATCTTATGAAAGAAACATGTAACTTATTTGGCACTTATCCTCAAATGAACATAGTAGGTGTTTGTTTGTACAGTCTTAATCGGTGATATGCATTTTATACACACTGGAACTCAAACTTTGGTTCAAAAACAATTCAGTTTCAAAGTTTTCTTCATTAATCCTACAGTACATTTGTCCTAACCTACAGTAAATTTGAAATTATTCAGCTGGAACAGGGAGTGTCAACAGCAAAACCTAACATAAGCTAGAAAGTGCTGTGGGTCTTGGCAGTGCCGTTACTAGGCTACACTCTGTTTTCTCAATAAACCTTCTGTGGTTTAAATCCGAAATGGGACAGTTCGGCGAAACCGTTTCGGCGATAGATATTTCGGCAATAAATCGGTTATTAGACATGACCCTTTTCATGGGAGCGCTTTTCATGCACTTTTTCAAAATATTTAGGGTTTAGCTTTAGGGTTTGCTTTAGGGTAAACAAACATCCTTTGTAATCTAGCCTTTGAATAACAGCATAATTCGCCCACAACGATTTCGGTTATAACGACAGTTCGCCTACAACGACGCGTTTTCTTCGGTCTCGGAAGAATCCCTATCTTTTACGTGCATTAGAGTTTGGCTATAACAACTTCGGCTATATCGTCACTTCGCCCGATACTTTTTGTCGGTACCCGCAGAATATTTTGCTTGTGTATAAGGACAGTTGCAAGTTTTCTTCACAGTTTGAAGTTTAAGTTCGGGTGTGAAGCCGCCACACAAATCTTTTTTGACCGAAAAGTAACGCAGTTGAGCGGGGAACCATTGAGCCATGGGTGTGACGTAACAATGACATCAGGGAGTCGAAGGAAATCGTTACATGTTTCACGGCAGGACTTCTCAAACTATGGACGCGAACCCATTTGGGGTCGCGTAGTGTAATTCTGGGGTCACGAAAGAAATTGGCTTGAGAATCAGAAATGTTTTTGCAACCTTTGCAAGAAAATTGATAGGCCTACAGTGAATCTATTTCTACTGCATTTTTAGGGGCAATGCCGTGCTTCATGCTGTCGGTTGTTTACTAGGATGTCTGCCTGAGCTATCAAATGATAAGAATCAACTGAGCACAACAACTTATTCGTTGTTGCGCCATGATTGTTTGAACGGACTGACCTTATTGCATTCATTCCAACACGAAGGCATGCTTGTGTTTAGAACTCTAGGTCTAGGCAAGGGACTATGCTAACTGCTTTGCTACACCCAAGTTAAAAGCTTCATATACAGTGCTTTGGAGTTTGATTAAGGAAATGTTGGATCCGCAAACCATACATAATTGAAATTTCAGGAGGTCACACGCCTGCCATCATAAGCCCAGGATGAATTTGCAGAGTTATTAAACGTCAAACGTTTGCAACTGGAATGTTCAAAACAGAGTTTATGTGATTTATTAATAACAAAAAATGAATACTCTGATCGAGCCATTCATAAAATCTTAGACGTGTGCACAACATGTTTGTGCGATGCGGCATTTTCAAAATTGGTAATCATCAATCCAACAACCGATGCTTTTTGAAAAATGTTGAAAATATCTTTCTTGCTGCGTTAACTAATGTATCAACCTACGAATGGACGCCATCCACCCCATTAGCTGTGTTTGATAACTTCAGTAAATTTTCTTTTAATTTTTTTCGTTTTTTTTGTCTCCATTACATACATGCATTTTATTACTTTATATTTACTTTCGTGGATTGTGTGCATTTATATGATTTCGCCATAAACAAAAATGCCTGTTCAGATTTGCGTAGATGTTAATGATACGTATTGGCCATTTATTCGTATCATAATCATTAACATCTGGGCTATCCATGAAGGGATCGCATAGAAAAACAGTTTTAACAATGGGGCCGCAGAACAAAAAGTTTGAGAAGCTCTGTTTTACTGTAAAGAACTCTCTCCAAGTCAGGATTTTTGCAACTGTGGTCGATTTAACCGAGACTTGGTGGAGCAGTGAGTAGAATGTCGAGTAAAGGAAGCAGTAGCCCATGGGGGAAAATTCTCTAAAATTCAAAACATGCGCTCAGAGCCGGCCTTATGCCGATGCAAGCGATGCAGCTGCTTTGGGCCCCGCGCCATGGTGTTTGGGTAGATTGTTCATTTGTGCCTGATACTCCCTGCGCTGGAGAATTCAGTAGAAACGGCTTATAGGAAATCCCATTGTTGGCAAACAATGCTCTCGTTTGAAGGAACGATGAATTTCCTCTATTTATCGAACGTTATCCGACATGTTCAATTTTCATGCTAGGTCGTTATATCTGCGCTCTACCACGTCCCACTCTTTATGGATGGAACTTGGTTGTTAGTAATGCCAGTTAAGACCGCACTAAGCCTGGAGCAATTGCCATGTTGCGCAGTGATTCAACTCACAATGAACAGGTCGAGACGAGTGTCTGTCGCATAACTCTGATGGCAGTTCTGCTAACGTAACGTTGTTCATTTATCGAAAGATCATTCAGTTTTTCATGCAAACCAGCGCAAAATTTTGTTAAGTGTGGCCACTTAAGTTTTCCTCTTTTTCTTTGTCCACGAAATTGTTCCGCGTAATTTGTCGGTCGTGCAAGTACTTTTATCATTTGGCGCTGCAGCAAACTTTCATTGTGTTTACTGTTTTGCGTATTTGCGAGCGTAGTATGTGGAAAAACCACTACTGCAAAGCCCAGGTACATTGAAGTGAAAAGCGCTTAAAGCTGTCCTGCAGCTCAACTAGGCAAGGCAAAAACTGTGAATGTCATTCAGTACACTCGTTGCTATATTTATCATTATACCGGGCGACTTTATGCTTCTATTTGATCAATCAGCCATGCGTATTACAGCATATATTGCGCTTGGTAACTCGTTTTACATCTGTGACGTCTGACGGGGTAGTTGTAGAATCTTTGTACATTACATTTCTAATTCAGAGAACAGTGTGCATTGGTATCCAAACCATTCATTAAGAACAACTATAAAATCGGAATCAGGCTCTTGATTTACTTAGGACGGATCCATGAGTTGTTCTCTTGTGAAGTCTGTTTTTTCGTGCATTGCGTCATAAAGCGTATAGTTGATCGTGCCCCAAACGTTACCTTCATACAAGACGTACGCGTCTCCGCTTGTGGTTACCGAAAGCGAAAAAGGTATCAGTTCATGTCAGCTGTTTTCTCCAAGTCAGTCGTTCTTTGAACGAAAGTGCCGTTAAATAAGAGTTAAGTAATTGCATTCAATTCGCTTATCAGTTCGGTTTGCTTGCACTTGCGCGCGCCGCTCGGATCTCCATTGCAGAGCTTCCTTAACAACTTTCGGCTTTATTACTAGTCGTAGCGGTGCACCGTCTAATGTCAACACAGCAGCATGCCATCAGTCATAAACATGGACGTAGCCATAGGCGTACGAGGCGGGGGGTCGATGGGGGGCGGCCGCCCCCCCCCATGCTTGAAAAATTTCAGGGCAAACTCTGTTTTCAGGGCAAGCGCTGTAGTTGCTCAAAAATCCTGGATGATAAAAAAATATTTCAATACTGTGAAAAATTCCAAGGCAACTGTTTTTCAGGGCAAACGCAAGTGCTCAAATATCCTGAATAATAAAAAATACATATTCAGTACAGTGAATTCAGGGCAGCCTGTGTTTTTCAGGGCAAGTGCAAGTTGCTCAAAAATCCTTAATGTAACAAGTATATTCAATACAGTGAAAAATTTCAGGGCAACTCTGTTTTTCCGGGCAAGCGCAAGTTGCTCAAAAATCCTGAATAATAAAAAATATATATTCAGTGCTGTGAATTCAGGGCATCCTCTGTTTTTCAGGGCAAGCGCAAGTTGTTCAAAACTCCTGAATGTAAAGAGTATATTCCATACCGTGAAAATTTTCAGGGCAACTCTGTTTTTCAGGGCAAGCGCAAGTTGTTCAAATCTCCTGAATGTCAAAAGTATACTCAATACAGTGAAAAATTTCTGGGCAACTCTGTTTTCAGGGCAAGCGCAGTTGGTCGAAAATCCTGAATAGTAAATATGTATTCACTACAGTGATAAATGTCAGGGGAAACTCTGTTTTTCAGGGCAAGCGCAAGTTGTTAAAAATCCTGAATGTAAAAAGTATATTCACTGCAGTGAAAATTTTTCAGGGCAACTGTTTTTTTCAGGGGAAGCGCAAGTTGCTCGAAAATTGTGAACTGTGAAAAAAATTTCAATACAGTTTATATTCACTTGGGGACGATCCGTATAATTTGGGCTAGTGCAGTTTGTAATCAGGATCAACGTCGTGATTGGTTATAGTGACTTTGATCTGGACCAAGCCCTCGTTTTCTGTAAAAATCGAACAATCGCATGTCGATAGTTAAACAGTTTTATATAAGAATTCGGTAACTCTTTCTTTGTTCGTTTTCGAGCCTTTGTTCGTTTTCGCTGGGTAGAGGTGCAGGGTGTTAAGGTGATAGATTTTTTTTATTAACAGGAGTTTTAGAAGCGGGCAGCACGGACGTGCAGATTGCTTGGCTCCTTTGAGTGCGCGTCTTTAAGTGCCTTGCTCAAGCGCACAGCAGCGATAACACAGGCAGGTTTAGAGTCGGACCATACGATCCGGAACAGTCGCTTTTAAAACATTGCGTTGCGTCATCGAAGTCGCGTACATATTTGCATCAGTAAAGGAAATTACCGTAAAATTTCTTGTCTGAGCGAACACAACACCCAAAGAACTTCAACCCCTTGCGTTAACAAGCAAGATAACTACAGAATTTGCCTATAACGGCACCTCTAGGGAATTGCATAAAGAATGTTATTGCCGAATTGACATTATAAGCGAATTGAAATGCATATAAACGGTGCCATCGAGACCAAACAAAATGTAACGGCATGGGCGAATTGACGTTACAGACGAAGCCGTTATAAACGAAGTCAACTGTATCGAACAGATTTACATAAGGTTTCAGGTCCCATTCGGAATAAACTAAAAAGTTAGTTTCAGGGCAAATTGTTATTTTCAGGGCAAATTTCTATTTTCAGGGCAAATTGCTATTTTCAGGGCAAATTGCTATTTTCAGGGCAAATTGTTTCCGCCCCCCGGTAAAATGCCTTCCCGTACGCCTATGGACGTAGCTACGGAACACATGAGCTATGACCACGCCCCTCCAAATAAAAGAAACTGTTTATCATGTACATACTGTACAACAAAGAAACTTCAGCCTGGCGGCAAGCTTCTGAGGAATCTGCCTGCTTTCTGCTTTCATTCTTCTGTGACGATTAAAACTTGCTAGCATATCTATTTTTCCATAGTTGTAAGCCACAATGATCGCAGCTAGTGAATCGGTCACAGTTTATTAACAGGGAAACTAGTTTCGCGTTTTGCAACGCATTATTATCAGCCCTGTAAAAGGGTAAGGCAAAACTTACAGGCAAAAAGTTGGCACTTGAAAACAAGTAACGCAAGAAACACGAACTGGTTAGTTACAATGACAGTAGTAAAACTTGCGAAGTTAAAAGGCTGAGTTTCCTAGAGCCTCGTAAACCAGTCACTGCTAAGATAACCTGCGCTTGGTAGCGGCCTAACAAAGGCACTTTTGCTGCGGAGATAACACACATGCGCGATGACGAGTGCCGTGTACATACAATTCAATTCCAACAAGTTTCCGCCTTTTTTGGTATAATACAGGCCAGGGGCGGGCAATTAATTTGCCTTGGCGGCCATTTGGAGAAGACCGGGTTTAGCGGAGGGCCGTACCTTCTGATCAGATCATAAAATAAATAAACAAAACAAAAACGATAATGGTACATAGAAAAAATATTTTTATAATTGTTCTTGTGCAAATACAGTTTACCCAGCGCAAGGAATTCAGTATGACAGATGTAACCTCACACAATTTCCAACAAATTTTAGATTTGAAGATTGTTCCTGAATGCTTCCGCGGGCCATTGAAAACGCTGTGGCAGGTAACATGTGACCCGCGGGCTGCTAATTTCCCATCCCTTCTGTAGGCCACGACCATTTTGCCAAAACATCTTCATCAAAAAGATCGTAGCACGGTTGACTGAGCACGATGACGTCATATCAACACTACTCAAAGGGGCCCAGCGCCTGGGTCGTGCATTGGGTCACGCACCTGCTAGGGTCGGCCCTGGATCCGCTGGTTGAAGCTGTCTCAACAACAGCACAAATGAAACTTAGCGACTTTTTTGCAAGAACGCAACGCAGTACTGTACTACTGTATGCTCGGTATTGCATGTAAATACAACTGCCAGTGTTTTAAAGTTCTTGTTTGTGTATTTCTTATCAGAGTATTCGCGAAAACACAATACAGTATGCGGCAATCCTAATCAAAAACGCTGAACCCTTGCCAGGCTCTGGACTTCAGCTAACAGACCATTTTAGGAATGATTTATCATAGTTCGGCTGTAAAGGTCAGTTGGCCTATAGCGAAGCTTTTTATCCGGCCCACTGAAGTGACGTTATAGGGCAATCCTACTGTATTTCAAAAACACAATTTTTTCATATAAAACATTTGCGCCCCATCGCTGAAATGGCATCGCCGAACTGTCCTAAAGCCAGTTAAATCAAACTACAGTAAATTAAACTTTTTCCCGTTAGGGCTTTATATCTCACAGAAAATTTATCGTGTTTTCCAGATCTTGATTTGTACAATTTTAATTGCGTTAAGTACTAAATCATCTGTACATGCAGGTGAGTGTAGTGAATAAGCTTTGCAATACGGGCTTACTATGGTGTTTACATTAATAACTCCATGGTATGCCTCAATGTAATATTGACTGATTGATTTACTGTTTCATATCGTTCAGTTAATAAACAGAAACATTACAAAGAGCCATCGCGCAATAGGGAAACCAATTAGTTTAGAATGGCTAGAGATCAACTAGCCAAACCCTTGTGTTGAGCTGCAGCGACAAGTATTTCGTAACTTTACGACAGAGTTGTGGTTAAAACTGATTAATGGTTCGGTATATTTTTTTGAAAATACACAACCTCATCAACACTTTGTGCATGGGCGTCGGAAGGGGGGGCAGGTGGGGCAAGGCCCCCCTGGATTTTGAAAATTTCAGCAAAAGGTTGTTTTCTTGATTTCGAGTGGGAAAAACAAATCCCACCACTTTTGGTCCCCCCTGGAGAAATTTTGGAAAAATCCCCTAGTGGCCCCGCCCCTGGAAAAAGTACTTCTGACGCCCATGACTTTGTGGAGACTGCGTCAAACATAGGCCCGTTTGTATAAGAGACATGTATAAATTTTTTTCAAACATTTGCAGGCATTTTTCAGGCGTTTTCTACGTAAAGAGAAGGTATACTTGTGGAGATTAACAGTTGATCGCTAATTTGTACGCAATATATCCAGCCTTGGTTACATAGCAACATTTTGCAATTGATGATCCAAGTAATCCAAAACGAACAGTCATTGGCCCGTTTCTTCTTCCGGGGTATTGGCATGCTTTGAAGTTATTTGGCATATATACGATTTAGCATTTTGCTACATCTGGAACTGGAACACTTAAATCGCTTCTTGGCCAAAGTTTGAACTTCAAAACATATAAAATGTATATCACCTCCGTTTACATAGATTTAGTTTTAGAACTGTACGGTAGCCAATGATATGCATTTATTAAGCCTAAAAGGCTGACCTGCAAACAATGCAAGTAATATTTGTAGCACGCCAGTGTTATCAGAGAAATTTTGCGATTTTGTAAAATGATGCTTTTATCACCATTAGGTGGGACACAGCAAGTTGGTGTGCCAGAAAAACCTGCAGAAAGTGTTACTCCTTGTTTTTACTTGCGGTTAGTGACTAAAAGCAGCTAGATACAAGTTTTGTATTTCGGAAATGTGATTTCACAAGCTTGTCAAATTGTCGCAGAAGTGTGTATACTTTTCATCAAAAAAGATATTTCGTCCATGGCTACATATTTTGCGCAACACCAGCTATGCTTGCAGTTGCAATTAAAGGCATTACACTATAGATTGCGCAGAAACAAAGGATGTATTTGACGTTTTTATCACAAGGGACAACTTAGGTCTCGCAATCCAAAACTAACCAGAGAATATCCCCATGACCAAACGTCATTTCAGTTCGTCTCAAGAACATTTGAGCGTAATCAGCGGGCGGTCTTGGTGAAGGTAGCGCGGTATCGTTTTTAAAGAACAAAAATTGGCTGGATAGGCTAAGTTCTCCAAAAGATTTAGAAAAGTAATGAATTTTTTATTCACACCGTGTTTCTAAATGTCCCGTTGTGGGTTTTGTAAAAAGTGCCCTCCTTATCTTTTCAACAGATAACAGCATACTCTTCATGACAATTAACAACACCTGCACATTTAGGCAAGTCTTGGAATCATCAATGTAATCTTGAACGTAGAACAATTGTAGTTCTTAGTTTACCAACGGCAAAATATTTCTACTTTATCAACGTACTCAAATTTCATGAACAACAACACTAAACTGCATTTACAAATCTCACTATGCAGTTGACAATATTTTAACTTATTCTGAGTACAAGCATGACATGCACAACTCATATATTTTTAGTTTATACAACCCCATGCATTCAATTCAATTTTCCCAGATGTAATTTTAATTGTCGCGCTGTCATATCATTTATCTCAACAGGCAATCTGTCTGGCTTTTAGGTCCAGATGTTTTCAACTAAACCCTCCCTTTAACCGAAGTACCAGGGCATAGTTCAGTGCAACAAACATCTTTTTGAATGTATTTTACAAGTAAGTGTCAAGTGTAAATCCCTACTGTCTTTGCATGTCAATTTTGACGGCTTTTATAGGTTTCATAAGCGTTCAGCATTTATTATACTCGTTGCTCTTCATCAGAGCACCTTATTGGCTAATATCGATGGGGTTCCCGCCTGGGGCTCCCCTGACACTCTTTATTGTGTCTGGCTATTGACGCACACGTCGCTTCTACGTCAATTCTTTCTTTGTTTTATTTTGGCGGGTTGCCACAGACAAGCCAGCTTGCCACACGCAGGGTTATTCCCCTTATTACGTATCTAAGCGTTTCAGTCTACAATGGCATAACGCATGCCATCACATATTCGCATTTAACGCAAAGGCACAGCAATCACATACACAAACATCTGATAAGGTTGTTTGAAGTGCATTGTTTATTAATTCATCAATACTTTTTTTCTGATACATCATCACTAAGACTATTTAATGTATCCGCACATTCAATACTTATTTTTATCTCAAAGATAGATAGCGTTTCATATGTCACAAACTTATTCCAATAATGTAATATTTTATCAATCAAAGCAGGTTCATTGGTTATACTTTCAATTGCCATTCTACTCTCTTAGAATACAAGACTTCTTGTAAAGTAAACATTCTTAAACTTATTCTAACACAAAACACTACTACGCTTATTTTTCCTACTCAGTAGTAACATTACAGGTACACAGGCTAACGCAACATTGGCAAGAAAGCTCTTTCCTTATTTTCACAACTGTTTATCATTCCGAAATTCCTTTACATTAAGTTTTTCCTTATTCTAGTTCACCCTTTTTGTTTCCAGCACTGCTTGTAATGCGGCTACTGTTAAGAGGCTTTCAAACATCTAAATTTCTTCAACCTCGCCCTGCGCTTACACGCTGTAACTGCTTTCGTTGCGCCATCATTGCAAGGCTTTGCTTACTAGTTCTGGTGCGTCACCTTATTGCTGTTGTGGTCCTGCAAACCATTTGTACTTTAAAACCATCAATGCGTGACCCAGCGTCTTGTCCACTTTTGTTCTTAAGGTAACCCTTTTCAGGTTCAGTTTTCTTTTACGGTGGCTATTACTTTAATTCATACTTTCATTTAAATGTTCGACCACCACTTTATAAACGTCTCACCTTCATATATCGTTTTGCATAAGACATGATTTCAATCAGTCTTTGGTTTTGCCCCAGCAGTTGCTTTCTTTTAGGCCAAGCTGCTCAATTTAGATGTTTCTTTTAGCCAGCTTGCCACTGTATAAAAGTTTCGTAATTAGCATTGTGGTTTTTCGCAATTCCTTACTTCCTCATGTATGTTGCGTTTTCCTTAATATATCAAATACATATTAATACGCGTTACTCAATTCAATGTCTATACTATAACTTTTTGCAAAATATTAATATAATACATAATTATTACACACAGCATGTTCTATCATTGACTGTTTTAATCCAATCCTCTGATTGACCATTTACGCAGAATATTTATTCAATATTGATTCACTGTTACTTTCACCATTTTCTAAACCAGTCATGTTATGGTCGAAACGAACCATAACATCGTAAATCAGCGTGAGGCCCTAAATTAAAACTAAACCAGAACACCTCTTAAATCATAAATTCTGCGGGCATGCATGTACGCACCAATTAAGGCTGGTTTACACTAGGGTCAAGCAAGACTGAGTCAAGTCAAGCTGAGCGTGGTAAAGTGTTTACACTTGCACAACACATTCCGCTTGACTGCGGCGGTTGCTCTGCGAGCGAAGTTTAATGTGCTGCCCTAGTCTATGTGGCTGCTTTCTGTATACAAATTGACATATCTTCAACGATTGGCCGTTATAATAAAAAAGCAGCTGCTACTGTTACTGCTTAGGCACTGGCTCTTGAAAAGGTGCTCACAAGGAAAAAAGCGAATGTACTGGGTCCATCCTCAATGTGTTCTTCCATATTTAACATGCAGTGTGGTGGTCATATTTGATGCTCCACAAGAAGAGGTTTTTGTGATAGCTACCACCTCTTAGCCACTATTATTACAGATTAATCAAAAATGACCAGAAGAAAATGCAAGATAACAGTTACGAGTTTGATGAAAACTTCATATGAATATCACCACAGACATTTTTACAGTTGGAGATGAACATCTCATGCAAACCTGGGCTGGGTGTGCTGCAGGAAAACTCAATTGTGACTTTGAGTCAGATCAATCATGAAACTTGCTTCATGACAGTAGGCAAAGCGCCATCAAAAACAAATGCACACTGAGAAACGGTTACAGTACGATCAGTAGGATCACTGTTTAATACTATTGCACTCTGTACTTTTGAAACTACAGTAGATTTACCAGGAAACATTACACCATGCCTATTATTTGAATCCCTGTACCAACCGATACCACTGATATTTCCCAAGAAACTGCTGTGCAAACGCATAAAAACACCACCTTCCTGATTATACCCACGGAGTACCTCAAAACCGTCCATGATCAAGCCCACATTCGGGCTGAGCTCGGCTGAGCAGTTCCCTCCAGAGCGTAAAAATGTTTGGGCTGAGAGGGACTGGTGCAAGGGCGGGCTGAACAGGGCGTGGGAATTTCGTCATAACAGAACAGTTGTTCCCAACCGGTGAGCCGCGACCACAAAGTGGGTCGCGGAGGAGTGACTGTGGGGTCGGGAACAACAGCCTCAATAGTTTGATGAAGTCTGAAATTTTTAGAATTGCGCATACTGTATCAACATCTTGTGTTGCATCAGCAAAACCGAATTTTGTGAAGTTCACATTATCTCCACTATCATTCCTGTCTGGTTTTTACTATACAATTTCAATCAACCTTCTTGTAGAAGCAGGCCTGCACCAGAAATAGTAAGCGCTGCCCAGTGATGCCGAGATTACGTCAGCCTCGTAAACATCTCTCCTGCTGTGAATGCTTGCGAGCTGAAATTTCAACAAAGCACAACCGATCTATTTATTGTTATAGTTCCATATTACATTCATTAATTTGTATTCGTTTTGGTTCAAGCTCATAATTCCAGCACAAAGTATCGCAGGCTACAGTTGACAAATGGTGGGATCTTACCAGCAGGCCCAACAAGTCATAAGCGGATCCAGGGTGTCTAAGGGAGTTTAAGACCCCCTAAATTTTTTTGGATAAGTTTTTATACAAAAATTATGGTCCCAATTTTACATAAACCGCACGTAAGTATTTGAACTCATTTATCATTTGGGTACGATTGGGCTTCTTGTGGACAAAAGTTGAATAAGCAGTAGACTATGCTATTTTCTTCGTACATGCTTTCATGAATGAGTGCAGCTGATCTTACTAGTTAAGAGAAAACTCAAAATTAAGCTACAACAAACTTATAAGGCAGTTAACTACAGGCTATAGGTTAGAGCGCTCAGTGACGGCATGAATGCCATAACAGCAAACTTAACCGTGAAACGTGGCCTACGTGTCCGTTAGGCTGAAAATGAAGTCCGCTAGATTAGCTGTAGGTTATGCTAAAGATGACTATTGATTAGCATCAGACCTGCCAGCAACAATTTATGGACAAAAGTTCAGCTTAGCACGAAATCATTGTCATTCTGAAAATGTTATACTATAGCTTTGTCTGTTGTCAAATCTACAACACTGTATTATGTCATGGGGTACAGTTAATAATTCCGTCCCGCAACCTTTGAACGTTTTGCATAACAATATATTAAAAATAATGACATTTAGTAATTACAGTTGTCATGTTACTCCTTTATATAAAAATCTTAATGTGTTGAAACTAAATGATATCAATCCGATTTAATTGGCAAAATTTATGCATGAACTATATCATGGTGCTCTGCACAAAATCTATGACAATTTCTTTCAAAATATTTCTAGTGTTCATTCTTACAAAACCAGATTCGCAAAAATGCAAATTGTTATTTTTTTTTTTTTTCTTTCTAACTGTTGCATTTCATATATTCCTGATGGTGGCTTACGAATAAGCCGATACGTTGAATAAAATAATGTATTCGATAATTGTGGCTATTCTGTTCGCAATAAGAATCTACAGCAACTCCGTGCATTTTTTACTAAGGCACTGTCTTTGTTTTAACAAACTTTTGGGGTGCCTCGACTAGATAAATTCAGTTTTTTTCGGCGTCCTGGTTAATTGCGAATACATTTTGGCAGGGTTTGTTTTCGCGTTGCTGTGTTGTATCGTAACACACAAACTTACATAAAACGAAATCAGATGCTTCTTATCGACCCATATTCTATGTATCCAATACAATTTTTCATCATACTGCAGGCCTACTGCCTACTGCAGGCCTACTGTACGTCTAAAATTGCGTTACCGCGATATAGTCGTGTTTCGTACAAAAAATTGAGTGCTTGATCAGGAGACGGGAACTTGATCATTGACTCGCTGCAAACTACAAACTTTACATTTCCCACTTAACGTGCTGGAAAAACATTGTCCGATCATTTTCAGTGCCCTGGTGATGCAATGAACACCTTCCAGGGCAAAGTGCCAGCATTAATTACTTCAAGTTTTTTAAGATGTTTGTCTCTACGCGTACCTAAGCGTAGCCAGCCCACAAATTTGGGGCAGGGCAATGTTTTGACTTTTAGCGAGCAATAGTTATTTTGTTTTCGACACCGCCTCTCAAAGCACAAAATGACAAAAAGCGCTAGAAATTTAGGGTGTAATGAGCCCCTGCCGACGCCTCTGCGCGTACCCCAAGCGTTTTTTTCGGAGGAGAGAGTTGTGCTTGATTTCGAAATAACCACACTTATTTCGACCTTCAAGTGATTTTCTATGGTGAAATGGCTTTTATAATAGATAGCATTTTGTTTCAAATAGTTTGTGATGGATAGATTGCCACTGGTTGGCGGGTATTTTTGTAAACAAATCTCGCCATTTTGGGTAGACAATCGTGATGTGTGATAAAAATCGGAAAATCTTCCAAAAATAAGCAAAATTTCAAGTCCGAACGTCACGAACTTCTATTCCATGCACATCTGCAATTTTCGAAAACAATACGGCATGGGTCTTGTACAGACTGCCAACAAAGGTTACTGGCAGCATTTCGCTTTTTTTCGTGCATGTTTTGTGTCGCTTTTATGCCTGCCCCACGCGTTTATTTGGCGCGGACCTGTGTTTGTTTTGCTAATAATAAATTTTTTCCACAATCAACAAGCCACTTTTTCGAGGTTATATAAGTTTGAGAATAACTTTTGAATTGTTTTGAAGGCCGCTTCTGCTCCGGAAACGTCCTAGTAAGCCTGAGTAATGGTGAGAATGCGATTTGGCCAAAATATCTATGGGTATTTTCAAGGACACCGGAAAACACTCAAGGACAACAAAATGTTTTTCGGGGATAAAGGACATAACCAGTTTTGATAGCAAATTCATGGAACTCCTTGGCACTTAAGGATATCTGGCAACTTTCTATGAGCAACACCTTCTAACGTGGAACAAACCTCATTGAAATCGAAATAGAGCAGCGGTTCCCAAACTGTGGCACGCGTACCACTAGTGGTACGCGAATAGGCCTATTACTTTCTGTTGATCTTCGCAAAAAATTATAATATTCATAGCTGTGGTTTTCATTAATGGGGTTCTTTCAATTAATTCCTGAATTTTTGTGTGCATCCCTTGTTGTTTTTTAAAAATGGCAAGTGTAATTTCTCACAGACATTTTGTTCATATCATATTAGTGTCAATTCTAGTTTTGCAAACTTTTGATCGAATGATATTTGGTAGATTGAGTTTTCCTGGAGCAGGGTGGTACGTGGTGACAGTATGGGTTCCACAAACGGTACGAAATTAGAAAAAGTTGGGGGATCACAGAGTAAAGTGTCGTTAACTAGAGAAGTCGGTCATGCGCGAAGTAAAAATATTATTCTCAACACAGCGAAGGGAGCTTCTTCAGTTTGGATTGACAACCAAACACACATGTTGTTGAGAGATTGCTGAAATAAACTTAAAAATATGAATATAACTTCCTTGCATTCTAAAAGGAGAGGACACGTGGAAAAAAAACAGTTTGCCCGGTCAAGAGCAAATTTGTCACCAAAACATCAGACTTCACAAATTTCTCTCAAAACATCAGATTTGGCGTTAAAACATCAGAAGTGACAACACTGGTTTGTGACGAGGCAGTATGAATCACCTGTAATTACGCTTAGAAAGCATGCTTCAAACTGTTACGAAATCCTTTCTCGCCTAAACAAAGGGACAAAATGATAGCTGTGATGTTGTTTGAATGACCAGTGCCACGAAAAAACTTTTTCACGGTTTCCTGAGTTATTGTCTGGCACTCTGCCAGGTGTTCCGACTTGCCAGCCGCGGCCGAAATATTTTTTCTGTACGGCAAATCTTTTTTCTTTATGCTCAAGGGTTCCACACGCACGTGACGGAAGAAGGCCTTCATTTCGTTTTACAATTCGCATAAGCCGAATCTTTTCTGAAATGTTTGCTACAGCTAAGTATACGGCATAGCATTGTAAAAATATTTTCGCAGTCAGTTTAGCACTCGAAGAATGCAGACGGTTAATTCTTTCCCTGCACCAATGATTACGGAACGGTTTTGTCAATCTTTTCGATATTCACAAAATATCTGCACAAAAGGGTGTATAGATCGGTTTTGTCAATCTTATCCATGATCACAAAATTTGCACAAAGGGTGTCTAGCTTGAAAATGAACTCCTCGGTGGTTGCAAACTCCCTTTCGGTTTACAGTGTTGGCAGTCGCTGAGTTTCGCTTTGTTAAAGCGGAAAAGGTATGTCACTGACAAAAACCGTGACCTGAATGTTTCGCCACCGCTTGTAACAACATCAGCCGGTCAACTTCCCCGATCTTCCTTATTGCGGTGTTTCCTCTCACAAATTCCCCTTTTAAATGCTATCGTTCCAGTCTCTGGTCAGAACAGCTTTTAGCAGACGTGCAAATACAAGTGTAAAATAAAGGGAAAACATGTAGCTTTATACTGTGTAGCTCAGCACTTGGTACAGAAGCAGGTTGCGCAAATATCATTGTGAAGGCAGTCTGTAGTTATTTTCAAACGAAAACATAAAAGTTAGTGCAACGTTTTTGTCTAAATCGTTTTCACTGCGTTTGCGTTCGCGCTGTTTATAAAATGCTTGAAGCGATTTTATCATATTTGTCCTCCAATAGTGTGCAAGGTAAGCGTGTTGTGAGAACTTGAAGCAGTGACTGGGTTTTAATGAAAGAAACGGTTGACTATCAAAAGTGCTTAAGCAAAACAAAAGTAATTCTCAATGCTGGTCGCCCAAAATATTGCTTGTTTGCCATTTTGTTTATAATCGACATTTTAATTGTCTCATAATATCCCATTTATCACGCAATAGTGGACACTTGCTGCTTAACCAGCACATGTTTCTAAAAGTGCAGTACTGAAACATAAAAAATAAAAATGTCTAGGCTTGCTTTTAAAAAATGCCATGCCATGCAATTACTTTAACAACCCTTGTTGTATCAACTGTCATTTGTCACTTTAAGCATAGTTGTTAAAGAATTTTGACAAACTCATGAGCCTGCTATCATTTAGTCGAGTTAATACTTTCATAAAAAATGTAAGATAACAATGTGCACAAAAACGTTTGAAAAAGAGATCAAAAACAACTATGCACATTCAGAGCGCCATTGTAGATTCGAAACGCTCTCTTTTAAAGTAAAAAAGTACTGTATTGAATTGCACTAAATATGTTTCACTCCTGCTACTACAGCGTTTGACTTGCGAAGATTTTAATATTCAGGACAAGATGTGAAATAACTGAGAATATCTTTTTTGTGAAAAACAACCAGAAATTAGGCAAATGCGCTTTGAATCAACAACTAACCACCATAATCAGTTCCCAGAACTTGATAACCAACTTTTTGGAAAGTGTTTCCGCGTTGACCAGGAAGAACTTATCCCTTAAAAGTTGGATTTATCGATCCGCTGCCCTTCTTCGAGAGCTCAATTCAATGACGTCAAGGAAATGGTTGCAACCAGCCATCATCTTTGCAGTTGCATGCTGGTTGCGCAACTTTTAATTGTATCAGGTAAAGTTCTTGTTCATGTCGCTATTTATCAAATGTACGAACTTGATTTGAAACTTGCTGTTCTGATTTTACTTTCTTTTAATATGATTTCCAACGCTGGCAAAGTGCTGATAACATCAACAGACTTTGAGATGAGCATACTGTACACAGCCACGGGCGTCAGAAGGAGGTGCAGGAGGGCATTTGCCCCCACACGGATTTCAAATCGGACACTTTCTTATGAACGTTTTAGTAGAAGAATGCTTTTTTTCTTAGTTTCAAGCTGGTGAAATGGAATTTGACCACTGTTGACGCCCCATTTGAAAACAGTTTTTGGCAATCACCTAGAAAAATCCATTATTGCCCCCTCACCTGAAAAAATTCTTCCGACACCCATGTGTGCAGCACGTGGCTTACTTACCACATAACCTGAGCTTCTTCAACAAGTTGAAGTAAGCTGCATATCAAGTAAAGAGTGTATTTAACATTCTCAGCTTTGGATATAACGTGGTTATTAATGTTAATGTTCATATTACAGTAAACCCAGAGGTATTTTTTGTAATCAGCAAAGGTTTTTTCGTAAATCAGCAAATCAGCATGTAAAAGTTTTGTTGTAATTTAGAGATAGTTTATTATGTTTCAACCAGTTATCAATATTATTTAGGTCCTCATTAACCTTTGTTTTAGATGGATGGCCGATTTTGCTGAAAATGAAGGAACTGTGTCATCTGCAAATGGAGTTGATTTAAATTTTGAGACATGTGTAATATCATTCACTTAGAGTAAGAAAAGTAAAGGCCCTAGATTTGAGCCTTGTGCTCCATTAGCCAAATCCTTACAAAATGTGCTCGATCAGCCAAATCTTGTACCTGTAACGTTTGGCACAGGAATCTGAATATTTAAGGCTTTTGTGCCGTATGCATATTTTCTCACAGGGTATGCACTAAAGATGTTGAGAATTATAGATGAGATAGTTAAGGAAAGACGAGAATCTCGAGCTCTTTGAGGAAAAAAAGTGCTTAATTGCTTTGCAGGGTTTTGAAATTTTTGAAATTATCAAGATGTACTCGGTGGTATTGATGGTGTGGAAAAAAAACTTGACAACTGCCGAATGTGCAACTGTGCACTGCTCCCCAGCTGTGGGTTGCGTTTTCCCGTTGTAAGAAGAGTCCAATGAATATCTTAACACTAGGTTTACCGCCTTTTTTCAGTCCCGTCGTTTACCGAGGTGTCGAAAACCACACCAAAGCATTTACAGCTGCATAAAAAGCAAACAATGCCGAATCTCCCAAATTCAGCAAAAATCTGTCCTCACTAGCCATGATTTTCAGTGATTTGGTGTTGAAATAAAATGCATTGTAATGCAATACTTCAGATAATCCAGTGATTCTCAAACTGTGGTACGCGAAGGCCTTCAACGTGATAGGCGAATAGGTCTACTTTCTGTTTTTGTTCACAAAAAATGTATTCACAGCTATAGTTCTTACTTGTCAGGTTCTGTTAATAAATTCCTGAATCTTGGTGTGGCTTATTCCCTTGTTGATTTCTAAACATGATCATTATAATTTTTCACAATCATTTTGTTCATGTTGTATTTGTGTCGATTCTTGTTTTCCAAACTTTTTATCGAATGATATTTTGGCATATTGACTTTTCCTGGAACACGGTGGTACGTGATGATAGTACAGGACCCACAAATTGTACGCGATCAGAAAAAGTTTGGGAACCACTGAGATAATCGAACATATGTGACTAACTTTGACAGCTGGCCAACTACTAAATATAGTTGCAAAATCGTTTTGATACAGTAATGTAAATCACAGAGATCATGTCAATATAAAGGACATTCACTGAAATTTTGAAGACAAAGCTGCAAAACTTTTGCCCTATTTTCCACACCTTAGTACTTCAAACATGAAGAGTTGAGCAGTGAGCACGCTCTATATTTATGTAAGTTATTCTTGAAATTCTAGCATACTGTATATGCCAAAAGTAGGTTTCTTGCAAGTGATTTTTGCCATAGGCCTAGCCAGGTGAGACAAGGGGGTCATGTCCCCCAAAATTTCTGGCATACCTCGTCATTTTGTGCTTTGCTTAAAGTCAAAAGATTTGTCCCCTCCCAAAATTTTGGGATGGCTACGCCATTGGTTGTTGCATCGTGTTTCATGACATTTTCTACATTTTCGAGGGAGATTTTAGTTGATGGAAGATTGATTGGCCGCAACGTCCCCAAGAGAAACTTTCTTTATACACAAGTCCTCTATCAGTTGAAGAATTAAATTCTGTCCACTCAGTATTTTACTAGTCGACTTTTCAAACAACACTTTTGAATTTGTGGCTGCAATATCTAATATATTACACCGAATAGCGAATGGCCATCTTCGAAAAGGTAATGTAGAGTGCATCCGTGCCATTTGATCAAAGCAACTTTGATTTTTTGTTTTGTAAAACAAAATGGGGTGGGAGTTTCGTTCATAAGAGGTTTCGCCAACATTAGCGGAGGAGTGCACAATAGAAAGCAAGCAAAGATGTTTTTTTCTGTTTGATATTTTACAAACATGGCATTGGTGTTTCATAATATGTTACACCGAACAGTCAATGGCCATCTTCGACAAGGTAATGTAGAGCAGGGATTCTCAAACTTTTTTATTTTGCGGCCCCATTTTAAAAAGTTTTTTTAATGCGACCCTTTATTGATAGATATCGCAAATGTTATGTAAACGTCCTATTACAAATCTCAAGAGGCATTTTTGTGTATGGGGAAAGCATACTATACAAATGCATGCAATCCTCGAAAGTAACCATAGAGTAATAAAACTACCACGTAATGGAAGCCGTAAAGCGAAAAAACTTAACAAGAAAAAGCAATGCAGTTTATAGAAGCTATCATGTACAACTGATGGGATGGATGCACTTGATGACTTTTGCACAGATCATCCATTCGTAGATTGATACAATACAACGCAGGACAAAGGATATTCTCAACATTTTTCAGAAATAATCGTTTTTTAACTTGTTATCAATATTGAGAATGCCGCAAACACATCCTGGGCATAGCAGGTGTGTGGCCTCCTGACATTTCAATTGTGCATGATTTGTGGTTTCCAACTTTTCCTGAATCAAAGTCCAAAATACTTCTGAAATATGTGTGAAGCTTTTAAACTTTAGTCTAACTAAAACTACTCAGTGTGCTCTCCCAGCAGTTAGACTAGCCCAGCTCTGTCCAACCGAACTGCATTGCTGGGCCAAAAGTTAGGTCACTCTCTTTATGAGGGCCGCACATTGAATGACTTGCGTTGTTCGCAGCAAACTAAAATTTAGCTGAAGCTACTGGAAGCTTTCCAATCCTATCAGCAATGATAACGACTTTTCGGCACCTCTAATCACTCCATAACTGTGATGTCATTGGCGAGTTTAAAGTGCCAGTGGAACCACAAAACGGAACTCATTATAGATCAAATGGAACAAAAGGGGCAGAAATCAGAAAACTAGAAATAAGATTTTCACCTCATAGGACTCATGGAAATCTGCCTGTAAGCAATCCAGACGTGATAAAGTGGCAAAGAGGAATACTGCATCAAAAACGTTAAATTTAAGATTATCAAAATATTGTACATACACACAGGGACGAGGTCAGATGGCTACCGGCCAAGGAGCAATTTTGGCACCCCATGTTTGAACCTGAGGTTTTTCGGAAGCAAATGTTTTGTATTGAAGAAAGTATTTGTGACAGGGTTGGGACTTTTCGGCGCCCCCTGAAGTGATTCGGCGCCTGAGGAATTCTTCTCCACGCGTCTAAAATGCAGTAGAAAAAGATTTACTGCAGGTCTACTTTTAATTAGATTACAAAAACCTTTGTATCTGATTTGTCAAGCCAATTTGTTCACGACCACAAAATTACACTTTGTGACCCCAAATGGGTCGCGACCCATAGTTTGAGAAGCCCTGATGAAGAGTGCATCCGTGCCATTTGATCAAAGCAATCAACACCGACGTTGTTTTTGTTGGAAAACAAAATGGCTCGAGGGTTTCGTCCATAAGAGGTTTCGTCAACATCAGTGGAGGAGTGCACAGTAGAAAGCATGCTAACAGTGTTGTTTTTTTCTGTTTGGTAGTTTACAAACATGGCATTGGTGTTTCATGCCACAAAACAGGTGCATTACAAAGCGTCGTTCAGTGGCTGTGTCATTATCGAAGACAACTCCCGTAGATATTTCCTCATTGTACCAACAATTGAAATCTTTCTTCTTTGAAGCTTTTGTGACAGAGGTAATGACTTAAAAAATTGTCAACATGTAATTTTTTATTTGATTTTATAGATTTCCCGCAGACGTGTGGTCCATAACATCAGCACAAACGAATAACACAAGAGTACAAAGATGATTAGTCATAGCGCATTGCAGAGTAGGTGTTTAGCAGACGTTCAACACTGAGAGGAGCAGAACACAGCGCCCTACCTATAACGTAATTCACCCATCGACGTACAGGAATATTGTCACCTTTTCCCGTAATTTTTTTGTCAACTTGGTTACAACATATTCAGCCAAAGTAATGCCTTCATAATGTTCCCTCTCCTGGGTGCCATAATAATGAATACTATTAGCGGCATATTTAGTTTCTACATCTGCTATAGTAACCAAAACGTACTGTACTACCGTATTTATCGGGCTTCATCGGCATAATGTATTGAAAAGACAACGCGATTTCGGAGGCATCAACTACTCATCCACTGTCAACTAAAATTATATTTTGACTGACACGTTGATGCGAAAGTCTGGAAAACATCACGTATTGGTGCGAATCGATCTGCCCCGGTCCAGTGCGTCTTCAGTTCGGTTTACCATTTAAGGATGGCAGCAAATCCATCACGTGACATTGTTTTCAAAAAATTCGGAATCCCGTTTAGTTTCATTGCAAAGAGAATGAAGCGATTGATTTTTGCCACACAATCCTCTAGCTAGCATAT
>Ga0210059_1001749_pt1 | contig 33195 bp, 19 predicted proteins | sample Ectturendosymbi2_FD_188042 | JGI IMG/M metagenome (GOLD analysis project Ga0210059, IMG submission 188042) | Ecteinascidia turbinata endosymbiont from Florida, USA - Sample 2 (SPAdes) (version 2) | ecosystem: Host-associated > Tunicates > Ascidians > Unclassified | place: Key West, Florida... | reverse complement strand
TGTTTTTTTTTCAGGCCATTTTACATGTGGGTGCACCTTATATAAAAAAATGAGGCATTTTTGTGACATTGGGTTACACCCCTTGTTGGATTATAATGATTTGACCCCTTGAGGTGACAAATTAGGCATATTCTACTGTAATATCATTACTGCTACTGCAGGAACAAGTCAATCCACAGTTTAAATTTTATCTACAATAAATACTTAAATCGTTGGAGCTGCCGGCCTACGGTATATTTGTACTTCGATTTCGGCCTAAAAAACAGCAGTTTTCGGTTGCCTTACCAACACCCTAGTAGCTAATTAGTCAAATAATTTTACTAACTTGCATCACAACTTTTGAACCCGAAACCCCAGCAGGTCATCCACAGTATCAAAAGACTCGGATTGTAGACTAGTTTCCAGTAAAAACTTCAGCGAAATACTACCACCTAACGGTTGGCGCCCAGGGCCAGGCAAAGTGGGCCAAGGTGGCCTAAAAGTCCTCCACTTACAACGTCATTCACAAAAAACCCGCACCCCCCAGGCAAAAAAATTTTTTCGAGTGCAATCTACTAGACTGGCCGATCCGTTTGAGCCGTTGAACAGCTCTACAGCGTAAGCGGCGGAGGAGCTAGGGTGTTGGTAAGGCAACCGAAAACTGCTGTTTGTTTTTGCGAAAATCGCCAAAACCAGCCAGACGCCAAGGTGTTAATGTTAAGCAAACGTTTTTTTTACCATGAAGAATGGTTTAATAGGTTTTATTCCAGCGTCCACAAAAATGTGTGACTTTTGGTGACAACATTGGTTGATTATTTATTTGCATCCTTCAAGTAATCAACTTGCGGAAACAACCTTTATTTTGTCTTGTAGGGATCAGTGCACACTTAAACAATGCCTCTCAATCATGTGACCACGTATTCTGAAATTCAGTGTTATGCAGTTTATTGATTGTAAAGTACCACTGAATTTAGTGATTGTAGCACCATATTACAGTGTTGCGATCAGAAATCCCGAGCAGCATGTGCACAAAACTTCGCACTGTGGCAGCGAGCAACAATAGAGTTCACATGCCATGATCACTCTATTATTGGTTGTTCGCGCCACATATGTATGGTGTTGTTCTTCACGCACATCCTGTTCGTGGTGAATCACACAATCAACTCAACACCACCAGAGAGGTTGCAACATCAGTATTCAGGTTATGTTTACATTTTTGTTATTAAGGTGCAAGTTTTTTAAATGATTAACTTAGCATGTCTAGGTACATCCATAAACAATTGTGCATTGTAAAGGATGATTGCAGCACCAACTTTGATACAGTGCTTCTTTTCATGGCCAGGTCTTAACAAAACCTTGTAATTTGTTACTGCAGCCTCCTTGCTTGGTTCATGATGTGAAGAAAACTATGGGAAAGTAACTCTCAAGTCTGTTCAGACATAAGAGATGCAGCTTTCCATAAAGTATGGTCGTCTTGGCCTACCTTGCCATCGGAACACTTTCATGTAGGGCCAAGTGGTTGCAACTGAGGCATAGGTAACCTGCACATCCCATTAAACAAAACTCTGCCTAGGCCAGTGGTTCCCAAACTTGTTCGAGCCGTTACCCAAATCAAGGTAGCGATTATGTTTTAATTACCCTCAATATGTCACAGTGATCGCTCGTAATATAGAACAACGTCGTGGTTTTGGTTCCGCATTACCCCCCGATGAATCGCATATGATCCCCAGGGGTTAATTTACTCCTAGTTTTGGGAACCACTGGCCTAGGCATTGCTGTGTTTACTGTTCCTATGTACATCATGTGTTCATGAATGCATCTTTTCTTGCATTTACCCTTAATTCCCAATGCAGTGACCATCACTGGCAATGAAGAGATTAGCCATGGTAGTAGTGCGTATTATTTAAGCTGACCAGTTCAAAAAAGATAAAAATATAACTTGCATGATGCTAAAGGCTTCTTGAAGCTTGTTAGCAATGAAATTACCTAATTCAAGTAAATTTGAAGCAATTTCTTCCTAGACTACATAATAGAAAGCTGTTGTGTTAGAGTACTCAAGGCTTTTCAGTAGAGTTTCTCAAAAAAGATAGTTGTTGTCACATATTTTGATATCAACAGTATGGACATGAAGGGCATGGGATTACAAAGGCATGGTAGCACATGGGTTATGTGTGAAATATTATGTTGATTGATACTTATGCAAGTATTTTTCGTTTTCACATATAATATTTGCAAATCTTTAATTAATGTTTGCATATGCAAATACATTCAATTGTTATCTTTTACAGGCTGGGATTCTTGAAGGGGTATTTATTATGACTTGTGTTGGCTACTTAAGGTAAGTTAAAGGTATTTTTGAATTATTAATTAAATGATTTTGTAGATAAATATATATACATCTGGAAGATCTATAATTTTGGTACTGAAATTGCATGGGTGTCATGTATATGCTGTGTTAAATTATATTTTGAACAATTGAGTTTCACTGGCAATCTATGGTGGTTCAGTGATGGTGGTTGCAAATCTTTTATAAGAAAAGTGTGTGTTTTTGAAATACTTCAAAAGTTAGACTAAAAAGGTTATTTGCTTACCTTAAACTGAAAACTTAAACCTTAAACTAAACCTTAAATCTAAACACAAGGCCTAAACCTTTACCCTAAACCAGAGTGGGGAACGTGTGGCCCATGGGCCAAATGCGGCCCATGAGAACATTTAACATGGCCTGCATTAGAATATTCATTTCCCAAGTTAGAAAACAAAATTGCATCAAAATGAAACTCCATGATAAGCAGACATGTAGATAGTAAGTCAAAAGAGAGCTTCCATCATTCTGTGACATGGTTTTCGTACCTTATTTTCCTTTGGAAGTTAAAAGTACAATTCAAAGATAAAATTAGTTAATTTTCGTAGCCCGTTGATAATATTCCACATTTCATGCAGCCTTTAGTAGTAAACAGGTACCCTATCCCTACATTAAACCCTAAAGCTAAACCACCAAAATCTTTTTGAAAAAGCATATAAAAAGTGCTCCAGTCTTATTAAAACTTTGGCGTCCGGCCGGTTTTGAGGATTCTCGCACCCAAAACAACTGGATCGCACGTGGCTTTGCGCGTGCGTAACTCAGGTGATGAAAGTGGTAGAGTGCTGTTCAAAGGCTCAAAAGACGTGGCAAGTCTTCTAGTCTACACTCGAAAAAAATTTTTTGCTTGGGGATGCAGATTTTTTGTGAGTGGCAGCATAATTGGAGGACTTTTAGGCTACCTTGGCCCACTCCACTTGACCCTGAGCAAACCGTTAGATCAGTGATTCCCAAACGCCATGCCGCAAGGACTTCCCTACCATGCCGCGAAGCGACAGTGCTGCACGGCAGTAACTATAAAGCGAAGATTGATTCATGGTGTTGCTGAGCAACGATCCGTGGGCCAAAGATGAGCGGACTATCATATTTTGCGATCCAGATCCAGTCCTGTTTTTTTAAAACTCGCAAGTCCAACCACAGTCCAAAAATATTTTTAAATGTAAAGCCAAGTCTAGAAAATTGGAAAAATGCCGCATTTCTTTTCCATTAACTCAGTCCAAATCCTGTCCGGATCCTAAATTTTGAAGCGCTTTACACTCCGGAGCTAATCCAAATTCAACAAAATTTGCTATAGTCTGGATCCAGTCCAATGCGCATCTCTGCTGCGGACCACACTTGCAAGCCGCAGAGTTCAGAAAACTTGATAGTGACAAAAGTGAGTCTTCGGAAAATAAACAATTATCAAGATCATAATCGACTTCAGTTGGAAAAACGCAAAATTTCGCAGGCTGTAATGTGATGACTATTTAGAATTTGGATTTCACTGGACTGGAGATGAACAGATGCCTAGCCCGCGATGTGTGTTTGCGGTCAGAATTTGCCCAATGAAGCAATGGTTCCAAGTAAATTGAGAAGACACATCATTACCAATCACTTCAAACTGAAATGATGATTTATTTTCAAAGATTGTTGCAAGCTAATTCAAGGCAAGGGAAACTATTTCAGAAAGCAATGACTGTGTCAGAAAGAGCTCAATTAGCTTCATATGAAGTGGCAGAAATTATTGCACTTAAATCAAATTCTCATGTCCTTGCAGAATCAGTGATTCTTCCAGCATGCCAAAAAATGGCAAAAGTTATGCTTGGTGATAAAGCTGAACAAGACATTAGCAAAATACCCTTTTCAAACAGTACTATTCAGAGAAGAATTATTAACTTGTCAGGCAACATTGAGCAAAGTGTAATGGCCGAGCTCAAAAATTATCAGTTCGCTCTACACATCGATGAATTTATTGATGTCAGCAAACATGCACAATTAATTGCATTTGTACGTTTCATCGATGAAGGTGTGATAAGCAAAATTTCTTTGCTGCAAGAATTTACCCTTCACTACAAAAGATCAAGATGTCTTTTACATTCTTACAACTTACCTCAAAAACCATGGCTTATCTTGGAATTCTTGTGTAGGCATATGCATCGATTGAACACCATCCCTGGTAGGTTTAGGTTCCTTGAAAAGCTTTATATCTCTTGTGGAAAAATGCAATCCTACCATTGTGCGAACTCACTGTTTTTAACATGGTGAAGTGTTAGTTGCAAAGATAGCATAAAATGAACTAAAAGAAGTGTTGAGGGGAGTGATCGAAATAGCGAATTTGATTAAAACTCGTCCAGTGAAGTCTAGAATTTTTGAGTTGATATGCAAGGATATGGATTTTCAACACGTTCGTTTGCTATTGCACATTGAAGTAAGATGGCTGTCAAAAAGGAAGGTAGTACCTCGTGTTCATGAACTTCTGAACTCACTTCTAACTTTTTTGAGACAGAAGGACATGAGTAATTTTGTGTTGTGATTACCTTAAAAATGATTTGTGGTTGTTTAGATTGGAATATTTAACAGAGATATATGGGCAGCTCAGACTGAACAGCAGTATGCAAGGCAGAAAAAAAATATTCTTACTTTGATGGATAGATTAGTTGCTTTTACAAAAAAAGTTATTTTATGGAAGAGCAGAGTGAAGGCAGGTACTTTAGACATGTTTCCATTAGTACGTAAAACCTTCGTGAAGGAGATGATTCCCATCATTGTTGAGCATTTGACGTGTTTGGAAATGAGAGCAGAAGAATATTTTCCCTCAATGAATGGTGATGAATTTGATTGGATTCGTAATCCTTTTGTGAAGTTGATAGACTCTTCTAACTTTGCATTAAGTAAAGAGAAAGAATTAGCATCCCTCTCCAGAGATTGGGGACTTAGAGTGAATCACGCGGAGCTTCCACTGGATGCATTTTGGATTTCTATTATGCAAGAGTATCCATCTAATGCTAAGAAAGTCATGAAAGTGTTGCTGCAGTTTTCTACATCCCACTTGGGTTTTCTATCCGAAACAATATTAAAAATACAAAACTGGAAATTCTTCAGAACGCTGAGGAAGAATTGAGGGTACTATGTCTCTCACACATCCGAGCTAATATTGCAGCAGTAGTACAAAAATCCCAAGCTCATGTTTCAGACTAGTTCTGCATCATTTCAAAGTGGATGTGGAAGCTTTATTTACGTTAAGTAAAATTATGTTCGTAATTCAACTTCTAATTATCAGGCGACCACTTGAAATACTGGTAAATTTGGGATTTAATGTCTTTTGTGATCACTTCTCTATTTTTGATATCACGTGATATTCTTTGTGGGCCATACAAGAAATGCACAAATTCTGGATGTATTTGCATTTCCAAATATTGTTCAAACTGAACTTGGTAGCTTGTATATGATGTGTAAGATGCATCACTAATATTGGGAAATACAATGATTTTTACAACAGGGGTGCCGCGAAATTTTTACAGCCTTGAAACTGTGCCGATATGTAAAAAAGTTTGGGAACCACTGCATTAGATAGTAGTATTTTGCTGAAGTTTTTATTGGATTCTAGGCTACAATCCAAGTCTTTTGATACTTTGGATGACCTGCTGGGGTTTCGGGTTCAAAAGTTATGATCTAAAGTTATAAAAATATATTACTAATTAGATAATTAATTTGTTTATTTTAGATCATAACTTTTGAACCAGAAACGCTAGAAAGTCGATCAAAGGCTCAAAAGACTCAGACTCGAGCCTAGTTTCCAATGAAAACTTCTGCGAAATACTTTGGCCTAGCGGTTGGACCCTAGGCCAGGAAACATGAGTCAAAATGGCCCAAAAACTACTTCACTTATGACGTCACTCACAAAAAATCAGCAACTCCCAACCAAAAATTTTTTTTCGAGTGCAGACTAGAAGACTGGCTAATCTGCTTGAGCCCTTGAACATATCCCTCTAGCACAATCGGCGGAGGAGCTATGGTGTTGGTAAGGCAACCGAAAAACTGTTGGTTTTATGCTGAATACTAGGTACGATATATTCCTAGGCCGGCTCTCAAAGTGTTAACTGATTTATTGCCAAAAGGGCCATTGCCAAAACATCCATGGCTGAAACAGCGTCGGCAAACTGTCACAGTCTGTTTCACTATGAAATCAAACTGGCTGAACGTTGTACCATGCAAAAATTACCATGTTGTGTCTTAGCTTTCATGAATCTTATCCTAAATTCCTTGCTTCGTCTGTTCTTTACAAGCATTGACCTATGAAACTGAAACACTTGCAGACCCTTTAAGAAAATATTTCAGCTTGGGGCATAAGATATTACTTGTGAAAGTTAACTGAATTGTGGTCAGGGTGGCTGGTATGTATAAAATACTACTTTTAAAACTGCAACTAAACATTATTGTTGAAACAAAAGATATTCTTAATGCTGTATATGCTGTTGTTAACAACTGTATGGTGTGGTTTGAAATGGTCAGTATTGAAATATATAAACTATACTTTAAAACTAGAGTTCTTAGTTGGTTGGGTTTTGTTTCAGATATAAATAACTCATGCTTGTGTCTACACATTCTAATTGATGGACACAAATTTTTTTGGTTCATTAACTGATCTTAAAATTGATATAACCATCAATTGTGCAGGCAAATAAAGATGTGGGGGCCTCAGCAGGAAGCATCTTAGAAAAAGAACTTGTTTATGAAAACGCACCTGTTAGAGTTGCTGCAAGATAACTGTCTTAACTTGGTTCATTGTGCTTTCTTAGAAATTTGCAGATTAATTCTTATGGTGTTATTCCCCCTTGTTTCCATAGCACCAGTTCTTGAATTTATTTTTTCACTTCTAAGACAGTAATCGGTGGCATTATGTGCTTGCTCAGTTTGATTTTTGCATTTCAGCTGCAACACCTGAGGATTTGGTTGGCATCAAAAAGCTTGTTATTATGTTGCTTGTGCTTTTACTTTAATTTCAAAAATTCCTATATTTACTTTTTACAAAATTATGGATGAAGCTGCATTCTGAAAAGCAATGTTTAATCTGATATCAAGAAAGTTGTACAGACAAAATAATCTCAACCATCAGAATCAAAAGTTAAGGCTTTAAGGTTTATGATTTGGTTCTTGAATGTCATTATCAAAGTGTAACTCAAAATTTCAAAATTGGTAAAAAAAAACTTCAAATGTTTTCAAAAAAGTATTCTGCTGAATCACTCTGCTTCATATATTTTTTCTAAAGCAAACTTCTAAAAAATTTTTGCAGTGTCCAAGCAATGCTATTGCTGATTGATTGCAAAGACCACATGGAGTCAAAGCAGAAATGTGAATCGCAAGATGATGAAAGTCAAACAATGTTGTCAATGTTTAATGGTATGAGTAAGGTGGATATGGAGATGCGCACAGAAAAATATTTAGCAAAAGATGGAAAGGTATGTGTCTGCTTTTTGAGCTTTGGGATAAAATATTTAGGCTCTTAACTTCTGCTGTTATGTTTGAAGATGTGCATCCTGAAAAATGCGTTACTGTTTAAAAGCAACAATGCCAGTTATACTTAAAACAAAGCCACGTTTTTCCTGCTAAGTTGCATTGCTCTAGATTTACACAAGTCATTTTTTAGAGTTGCAAAGCAAGCAATTATCACGATATTGGTTATGGAGATGTTGGCAGATATGCAATGGGAAAAACTGGATCCGCTTTGGTGGACACAGCGATTGTTGTGTCTCAAACAGGTGCAGCTTGCTTATGTTTCATGTTAGATTTTATTATGTTACACTAGTGAGAAAGACTTCCATTGTGAAAATGAACCTGTGGCCATTGAAGACTTAAATACATTGCACATGGAGTGTGTCAATTAAGTTTGTGTCACAAGCAACAAGACCACGACCAACCAGGGTCACACGGTTGAATCATAAGTTATGGATCCGCTTTGGTGGACACAGCGATTGTTGTGTCTCAAACAGGTGCAGCTTGCTTATGTTTCATGTTAGATTTTATTATGTTACATTAGTGAGAAAGACTTCCATTGTGAAAATGAACCTGTGGCCATTGAAGATTTAAATACATTGCACATGGAGTGTGTCAATTAAGTTTGTGTCACAAGCAACAAACCACGACCAACCAGATTCACACGGTTGAATCATAAGTTATGTGTTTACTGCATTGACTTTCCTTCTGCATGGTCTAACAGAAACTTTGTAAACATAGAAATTATTTACAAATGCTAGTAGATAATTTAAAGTATGATTTATGCCTTCAGGTAACATGAAAAAAACATTTGTAATTTTTAATTGCTGAAAATGAATTGTGTATATCTGTGGCTTAATGCGGTAGCATAGCCAGCCCAAAATTTTGTGAGGGGCCAAATATTTGTACTTCAGGTGAGCAACAGTGTTTTGTTTGGAACACCACATCTCAAAGTACAAAACAACAAGATGAGTTAGAGATTTTTGGGGGCTCCCAGGCTATGCCTATGGCCTAATACACAGTTATTGAGTAGATTTAATTCACTGGTGCACTTATCAACCCAGCATATTCTTAACTAAGTTTGTGAAAAACACATTTTTATGCGAGCTGCTTTTGTGATTTCAAGATTTTGTGGCAAGCTGGACCAGGTGATTTCTGTTTCAGCACTCATGTGTATGCTCACCACATTCTCTACTCAATAAGTTAAACAGAGTATTTTAAAATTCATATTATCTGCACACTGCACCCCTTGAGACATACTACTGAACTACATACTACAAACAAGAATTCGGTGTTACTAGCCTTGCAAACATGAAATATTAAATTGAAACATAATTTTTTATGGCTGCGTGCCAACATGTATGTCTGCATGTTTCATGAAGTACCTGTAAGCACCAGGGTTGTTGTAAAAAAACCACTCAGGTTTTTTTTTTAAATCCCACTTAAAAAAAACAATAAAACCACCAAAAACACCCACTCTTTATTTTTTCTTTAAAAAAATCTACTGAGGAGTAAAAAATAAAATAGGCATGACACTTGTACAGTTAACTTTAACTTTTTTTAATCAAACAAAACGAACAGCAATGCAACTTGAAGGATTTGAAAAAAAAATAAATTGAACAGTTTGTAATGGTTATCTATCTCAGCTCTGCACAATCAGTATATTTTAACCAATTTTTCTACCTTATGTACATCTATCAACTTTTTCTGATTTTGGACCGTACCAAATCATATGTTGAAAAAAAAACACTTTAAAAATCAGGGGTCACCAATGTGGTGCCCATGGGCACCAGGTTGTCTACGGGCATAGGCGTAGCCAAATGGCACGGCCTCCAGACTTCTAGCATTTGTTGTCGTTTTGCACTTCGAGAGGTGTTGTCCCAAACAATACTGTTGCTCGCTGAAAGTCAAAATATTTGGCCCCAAAAAAAATTTTAGGCTGGTTACGCTACTGCCTGCAGGCCTGCTCTAAAGATAACATTAGCATGATCAGTGTCTTAACATTGCGGAATGTCTTAATTGTTAATACTAAAATAATTAAAGGCAGGAGTGTAGTGGGGCGGGAACGCATGGGAACGGCGTTCCCACACCTTTTTCATGCTTTGCTTTAAAATGAGTTTAAAGCTGTTTTAAAATGGCTAGTTTTATGGGTGTGTTCCCACACCTCTTTTGTTACCACTACATCCCTGATTGAAGGTAAATTGAGCAACATTTATATTTCAGAAGTATGTATCAAACTGGTAGCTCTTTGCATTAATCGGCACGCAAGAAGTACCTCTCAACTTCAAGAAGTTTGGTGAGCCCTGCTATAGATGCTGAACTAGCAGGGCATGCGGACAAACTTATGTGAAACTGCAGAGTTTGTGTGGAAATGGTTTTTCTTTGTTTGCTGTGCGCATTCTTGTCAAGCCTTACCACTTTGGAGTGAATTGACCAAAAATTTGCGAAAACAAAGATGGGGTACCTTTCTTTACCCTCAAATGTCTATGGCATAATAGATATAACAAGTTATTGTGTAATTTTGAAAATTCTGATATTGCATAATGCAAAAAAAAACAATTAAGAATAAGGTTTTTCCATTTTTCTTAAAAGAAGAACAAAATCTTGTTTCTTTTAAAAAAAACAAAAAACGGGTTGTTTTTAAAAAAACAAAAAACCCAGTTGGGTTGTTTTTTTTTTGAAAAAAAAAAGTTTTTTCTCAACCCTGGTAAGCACATGGGGTGAACAATTCTAAAAAGGACTGCAACAGACACACCTAGATCAAATTCTACACAACCATGTCACTAAAGTTCACATCCAGATGATAATAAAATGCTTTGTTTAATGCAAAAGAAACTGTATGAAAATGACCTCAACACCAACTTCAAACTCGTCAAAAAGTAACATAAGCTGGACCTGTAGCTTGATCAGCACTCAGCAGTATAGGTACATTGTGTTATACTGACCATACCTTGCAGCATGCAGGAATAAATTTCAGATCGTTATCACAGCAGGGCAAGCGCTTCCAATGTGAAGTTGCAGTTGCCAGCAACCAGGCAACAACCGAACCAGCGAGTCTGCTGCGTTAAAATAGAAACAGATTCAATTCGAACTCCGACCTCACCAGACTCATTGCAAAAGGGTGTATCGTCACGAAAACAGCTTTACCAGTCTGAAAACGCCCCCGACGCATCACATTTGCATCAAACTTTAAGCTCCATTCTCAATGCTTGATTGCGGATGCTTTTGTCTTTTCTTTGGCATATATGACTTGCATTGTTTCATGACATTGTTTTTAGGATTCTGCTGTGCATATCTCATCTTCATCACTGAAAATGTTGCCCAGTATTTTGCATTGTCGGGTCATATTGCAACTGGAGAAGATGTGCCCACGTCACCTCCAGGATCTTATCTGCAAAGATACATTCTTCTAGTTATGCTGCTACCTCTGTGTTTCCTTTGCTTCTTACGTCACCTTCATAAACTGGCCCTATTCAGGTGAGAATAAATGTTTAAAGTTGTTCTTTGCTCTATTCAGGACTAATGCACACGTCAAAGCACACGAGCACATTTCGAAGTCCCCGCATGCCCGCCCGGGTGCGTTGTCCGTTCATATGCCAGTGCTGAAGCAAAGACCATCTCTGCGTATTCTGACTAGAATATTGCTAAAGATACATACCATGGTGTTACTGCTATCGACAGAGACGGACTGGGACTGAAAATCAATCCGAAAAGTTAACAAGCCGACGCATACATCGGAACGAAAACATCCATCTAATAGGTTTTTCCAGTTCGAAGCGCTTTGTGCCAGTCTGTTTCTTCAGTCTCGCGTTTCAGAAGCTTTTCTTCGTTTATACAGGAAGGTGATCAAACAAAAACTACGAACTGTGTATGAAGACCCTGCAGTCGTGTGACTAGCTGTATGCAACTTGACGCAGTTGCCACGTCACCCAAGTTACCACGACGCCTCAATTCAGTAGATTTTTTTTTGCTGAAGTTTTTATTGGAAACTAGGCTACAATCCAAGTCTTTTGATACTTGGATGACCTGCTGGGGTTTCGGGTTCAAAAGTTATGATCTAAAGTTATAAAAATATATTACTAATTAGATAATTAATTTGTTTATTTTAGATCATAACTTTTGAATCAGAAACGCTAGAAAGTCGATCAAAGGCTCAAAAGACTCGGACTCGAGCCTAGTTTCCAATGAAAACTTCAGCGAAATACTTTGGCCTAGCGGTTGGACCCTAGGCCAGGAAACATGAGTCAAAATGGCCCAAAAACTACTTCACTTATGACGTCACTCACAAAAAATCAGCAACCCCCAACCAAAAATTTGTTTTCGCCTTTTTTCTTTGCTTGTCACTCTATCAAACAAACTGTTTTAAACCGTTATGACCAACTGGACACCCCTTCCCGACTCCGGCCCCCTAAACGCCAAGTATGATTCCACGCTTGTTCTGCTGATGGTTCTTGCACAGGTTAGCGGCAGCAACTTCCAAAAGAACAACACGATTCTGGAAAAAATATCTGTAAAATGTACGAAAGTTGCATTTTTCTTTCGCTACAAACAACACCGTTTTGAACAGGACAGGTATAGAAGATAAAAGCAAGGTTAAGATGATGTCTTGGTTAGTGAGGCAGAGTTTCTTTTGGAGAAAAGAGAATCCAGAGGGTCATAAAGTTAAATATAGACCGCAAAGGAAGCATCTCATCTTACCTCAGAAATGCAACTACAAGAAAATTACAAGAAAGAAACATTGTTTTACAAGAAACGTTGCGTTGCTTGGGCAAGTTTTTGTCTTCAGAAAGAGGCAAACGCGAGAGAGGGTTTATTCTGGAAAGCATGTAGCTAAGACAATAAACATCGGGCTCGTAAAGTCAGCTCGGCCGAGGAAGTGATGGTCAGCAGCGACAGTGTCGCCAAATTTAGTTTTCTAATACTATGGTTATTCATTCTACTGTGTATTTGCACGAGACACGCTATAGTAAAATACTGGCCTGCAGTAAACTTCAACGACAAATTTTAGTGGCCAGAGAACAATTCATTCGTCGTGGTTGTCACGCAGAGTAGTCACGTCACTACCAGTTGCAATGTAGGTATCGTTGCCTTCCTAAAACGCCATTACCACGCAGAATGTGGATACTGGAGATACGATATGGTCACTGAGCTGGTAGAACTTTGTAATTGGTATTTTGGTCGCAGTAGTGATGCGTTCGTCATAACTGATTTTGCTCTCGTATGAACTTGTGAATCAAATTTTTCTTGGTGAAGATGCATAGTATATAAGAGCACGATCAGCGAAAGTACATCTCAGGGAAAAATTAAGTCATTGTTAGATTCTCATGTGCGATGCGAGCGTAGATCTTGCCGTAACCAATGAAAATGGTTGTTATTATTAATGCATTTCCTACGTCTGTTGTTACGTTACTGAAACGGCACTACTTGTTGCCAACGAGGCGATGCACTCAGGCTTACGTATGTGACGTGGTTTGGGATGATGATGGAATCGCGCTGTCTGTGTTCTTCCGTTCCGTTGGCCTGCTGTGGACGTATTTGAATCGCTTGTGCTAATACTGGGATGCTTGCTTTTACAGTTTGTTTGCTGACTTTGCAAATGTCTTCGCCTACTCGATTGTCTTCTGGTTTGACTTTGAACATGCTCATCACGTCAGGTATGTAATGATGATCGTGTATGTTGTCAACTAAGTATATTGTAGTGTGTTCAAAACGACGTGTGCGGTTTCAGGATACACCCAAAGGAGATCGATTTAAGTGGTTTTCCGTTTTTCGCAGGAATGGCTGTGTACTGCTACGAGGTATGTCGCCTGATTAAGTTAACTGGTTTTTATCCAACAACGTACTGTAAGTCAAGAGTAAGTCAGTCGGACAGCAAGTGGAGAGAAATACCTCTCGCTCCATCTCATAGTTACCTTTCTTTGTTTTCCTTATAGTGAAATACAACAGTGTTTACTTAGCTGTATTTTTCATAATAAGATCAGATTAGAATTTTTTTGCGGCTCGCCAGTGATATTCTACAATATATGCGGCCCGTGATAGTAAATAGGTTTTCCACTCCTGTTCTATACACTGTCGGCTCTGCTGCTTATTCCCATAGTTCTGTAAGAAAAGCATGATGTGCATCCCTCCAAACCAGGATAAGCATGACTGGCATTGGAGGATATACGCACAGGCAGCCTGAAATTTCCACAGGTTTGTTGCACAGCCACGAGTTACATTAGATTAGCTTTTTTGACATATCGCTATTTTTTTCGTTGACGCTTTCCAGGAACATTGTACAAACAACGCTGCGTAGATGTTTTCTAGCCATCGCCCCTAAAACAGGCGGCCAACCCATGATACGCTTTTTTCGACGAATCCATTTTGTGCGTGTTTGCCATTTTAGTATCTTTTAACAGTAAAAGCTTTTTGTGAAGGGGGCGGGAATGATTTTGTCACTGGAAGCGTCGATGGCGGTTGATGTGAGGTTTCACTTCAGAAGGTGGGTTTAATATTTTTTCTGCTTACATTGACTGCGTCTAGTTACGCGTGTTGAATTCGTTTCTGACGAACAACGTAGCTAGGCAGAGGGCTGTTGTGCCTGATACAAAGAACTGTGACGATCCCTTCTGGCTAGAGCGGCAATGTATGATAAGAAATCATCTAGTTGGAATTGCTTTATTGACCCGGTTTGAATTGACGTCAATTACCGATGTCTGTTTTGATTCACGTCTTAATCTGTTCTTTCTCCACGCAGGATTTTTAAGTGGGCGATGCTGTTTATAACCACGCTGTACATTGTGTTCGGTGTCTGTGGTTATATGGTAAGTTTGGTCGTTTGCAACTTGCATCGTTCAAATGCAGATTTGTCAGCCCGCTTTTATTTCTTTTTCAGTCGTTCGGGCCAACGACAAATCCGATCATTACGCTCAACTTACCTGCGGGTACGTGTCCTGTCGTGTGTTTTCTGCGTGTGGGCTTTGAAATAGAACTTTTTCATTATCGAGTGATAACGTTTTCGCTTGAAGAGGAAACTCATGGGCGAATTGCATTTCCGGTTTAATTCGCTGCGTGTGTCACGTGATCCAGCGGTGAATTCATCGCTAGTCCAAGAATGGATTGCTTTCTCTGGCTACGTTCGTGTTTTACTTTTAGGTACTACTTAACCCTGAACGCCGGTAACACGTTTGCAGTAGTTATTGAACCTGAAAGGTATGTACCAGTCGCAGTATTCAACTAATGTGCATCTGTTTTTGTTGATCAGGAATTTTTCCGCTTCTGGTGAAAATGTGCCTTTGCTTTTCTTTGTTCTTTACCTATCCCGTGATGATGTTTCCAGTCGTGCAGATTATCGAAAAGCGTTGGCCTGCCATGTCGTCGTCTTACATTGCTGGTGTAAGTCCATCTTGTTGTATCACGCAGTATGTGGTTTGTTATCTTTTTCAAGGAGGAATAGTTTTTAACGCTTGCGCAAGATGCGTTTGTTATTACTCCCGTTCTAGCTTCGCTTTTCGTGCTTTGAAAGCAGAAGTTGTCAAAAACTTTTCGCGCTTCTTGCAAAGCATTTTTGTCGTGGATCAAGTTAGAAGTGAAGGGTCTGCAGTGAAGCCCCTCTTCCGAACCGTTGACTGTCATTGCATGCAGTTACTCTGATCCTTGCGTGGTCAGAGACGATTAGCACTTACGCCGAAAGCTTGTCACAAATATTTTTAGATATCTCTCATGCGCAGTCAGGTTGCAGACGTTGTCTAATTGACGTTGTGTGTAGGACTTCGTAATGTTTCATGCCGAATAGTTCGTGCTTCAAGCTTGTCTATTGTCCATGAGATTTGTCCCATGGCTCATTGTTAGTAATTTTACGTTTATACAGCAGGAATTTTCTGAAGTTAAATACCATTATTATATGCTCACAGCGCAGTTAATGTTTCACTTAGAGGCTGAGGCTCAGTGCCATAGCGTGAGGATGCGTGATCCCCAAAATAAGGTTGTTGGGCCTTTTGGGGGCAAGCACATAAATATAGGAGTCATTAAATTTTCGTTGTTCCCGTGATTGCACGCTTTGTGGTATTATATCCAGAACTCTGTAGAGACCAGGCGGATGCACATGATATAATGTACTTCGTATTACTGGTTTCGTGTGAATCCCCTGGTATGGGAAAGTCACCGGTTGCCATGGGATTGAGCGGGAAAAAAGTGTCCTGTGCACCATGTAGCCTGTTATTTGCGCTTTCATTTTTTCAGAATTTTCTTCGATCGTTAATGGTTATTATGACAGGATTGATAGTGCTGGTGATTCCCTCTTTCTCCACGCTGATGGCTTTAGTAGGCGCTACTTGCTGCAGTCTACTTGCGTTTATTATGCCGGCCCTGTTCCATTTGAAAATATTCGGAAGGTAAGTTTGATGCTTTGTCATGCGCAAAATCGAACATGTTTTGGAACAAATCGTGTTGCCATGATATTTGTCAATGTCGTTTGATGCCCCTTTTTTCGAAAATGGGTTTTTTAATTGTTTTGCAAGAATGAAATCATGACATCAATTGCTGCTGTACGTCTCCTTTGTTTTTATCCGCGCACTAACAAGTATCTCCTAATTCTGCGTTGGTCTGTGAGCAGAAACGTTGCTCAGTTTTGAGTTCCGCGTTCATCATGCTTCGCATCGCACATGTTGCTGTGCCTTGTGCACAAATTCCCAACCAGAAAACTTCCTCCGAACTCTGAGTTGGTGAACCGACGAGAAATGATCGATGAATTTTGACGCGCAGTAACTTGCCCAACGTGAAACGGTCACACCAAAATCCACACACTGAGCACGTGAACTGTTTGGCAAGTGAGGAGTGATACGATCGTACAAAGCAGCATTGAGCTTTGCCAGCAGTGCATGAAAGACAGTTTTTATCCTGTAAATTTAACATTGGAACTAAGGATTTTGCAATTCCATGCTCGACCTAATTTTCCTTATCAAATGGTTAATTTTCGACACCACTGCTGGTAAACTGCGCATGTGCGATTATATGCCGCAGATTTTTACCGATGTATTCTTGCGGCAAATCCGATCTTGTAGTTCGTGTTCATGCAACTTTTGATTGGGTTGGCGCTCCGCAACATTCTTTAGCACTAGCGTCTTATCAGTTCCAGCTATTCCAATGGGTGTTGCGGAGAGCTCCGCACTTTGTTTGAGTTATACAAATGCTGACGTGTGCTGTAACATGTGCTTCCTTTCACATGTGCTGCCTGTTGTATGAAGCGGGGTGAGTTCACCAAATAGGAGCTCGTAAGGGCATGTAAAATTAGGTATCGATGCTGTGTAACGAGGCCAAGAATGTTGCTGACTGGAGTTGTTGCTGTCTGTAGCCACGTTTTTACTTTCTGCAGACGACGATATCTCTCCCCTGTTTATAAACTGAGTCGTTTCTCCGGAGGGGGTGTCGAACTATTTCGGCTGGGTGTTGAAAAGTTGTTGCTTTTGGCGTTATACAAACCATGATTGATGAAACGTGGTGCTTATCCCGCACTACGAATTCTGACGTTGCATATCGAACGACGCTAAATCAATTTTCAGGTAGAAAGTGTCATCACTCACCAACCTTGCCATAGTTGAACATCAAACATGGTTGCCAGCGATGTCCAGGTAGCAGCGCACGCATCAAAAAGTCATTCTTGAATTTGATTTTACCAGTATCAATAAGTGGCGTACGGTGGTCATTGTTACTGGGTGTGCGCTATTTGTGACGTCACACTGTGACGTCAAATTCATGCTTCAGATCCAACGATTTGGCGAAGTTTTTTGACACAATGCATATCATTATACACGCACTCTATTCATTGTTGTATAACTTAGTATGACTTTAATCTATCAGCGCTCCAACTTAAAATGCAGGTGCAACATACACTCATCGCTACGACCAAGCAATCATAACTGCGAAAATAGACTGCGCATTAAAATCAAGGAGTACAACCCACTCAGCCCTACAACAGCGCAGTTTACAACTGCAAAAACATTCTCAACGAATGTGACCTTAAAATACCATCAGTAGAGCCCACAAGGTGTGCGCCTGGAATAGCGCACATCCGGCGTTGTCAAATCGAAACAACAAGGAAGTAAATTAAACTCAGCCCTGGAACAGCGAAGCTCACAACTGCAGAAATAAGCTGCGGCTCTGCGCGAATATCTTGTCGATTACGAGTTTTCGACCCCTGCAGATATGCGCCTGGAATGTCGTACACCCTGTTTTGTCAGACAGTAAGAAACAGGGGAGTAAAATTCACTCAGCACCGGAAGTTGGAACAGCGCAGCTCACAACTGCAAAAGCAGTCTGCGGCTTGCGCAAATGTCTCTTCGAATATGAGAGCAGTCGAGAACATATATTTGGCGCACACGTTCGGGCTGGAAAGTACATAATTATCTTCATAGCTCTGATTTCACAAAGCTTTTTTGTGATTTTACGTTGATCGCACGATCTGGAAAATGTCACGTCATGTTCAGTTTCACAGGGTGTGCGCCGCACACCAAGCACACCTGAAGTATACGCCCCTGGTATCAATCAACATTCACTTGTTCAGACGTCGCAGTGTGTCTTTTGCTGAAGTTTTAAGTAGCGTAAGCACGAAAGCTGACGAAATACATCAGTTTGAAGAATCTTACATAAAAAATTCCTACCTAAAGTTGTTGGCGATTTTACACTGAATGCTACTTGTGAGAAATCGCGGAACTGATTCCACACTGCTGACGAATTCGTTCATCACAATGTGATGCTATATCATATCCATGCCATCATATCAATCTGCATCGCACAAATCCGAGGAATACCATGTTTTTTTCTGGTTATAATGTAAACATTTTTTTGCTCTCACAATGTGCTTCTGTGTTCAGAGGCCTGGCTCTCGTTAATATTTTATTACAGAGGTAACGAGATTTTAAACTCTCACTTCGGTGAACAAAGCCAAAATATTTAAGATCCGTCATTACATTACATCGTTGTTGCTCAATGATCACTGTTTGAAATATTTCCATTATTATCAGAATGTTCAATTGTTGGCATACCATATTGCATGCAACGTAATCTTTAAACTCGAAAGGTTCAATTAGTTGTACGGGAAGGTACTTGTCAGCGCAGAAACTTAGTATTGGTCCTGTTTTCGTAAAATGGAAGCACAAAAAAATCGAACAAAGACTTTGCCAATGCAACGCCTAGTTTACCTGTTTCGAAACTGCTTTTGTAAATTGTATGTAATTCAATAAATTTGCAGTTTTATGCCAAAAGGCTTTTGTTGGTCGTTTTCGCTCTGTTATAATGTTTGTCCCAGGTCCTCTTTGTTTCGACAATCCCGAAGTGTCAATTACGTCATATTTCGACAGCAGGTCAATATCGCTGCTGCACTGAACCAGCATTTTGGATGTGGTTAACTACATGTTTTTGAAAATGTTGTGGGCGAAAGTTTACTGAGTTTTTTTTTACGGAGACCAGCACGGATTTTATGTGATTTTAGATTGATACCCTTGCAAGTAGAAATGCTTCCGTTGCAACTGTTTGAAAGCCAAATGGGCACGACTAAGGTGACGGATCCATGTCTTTAAAAGCATAATTATGTATAAAATGGAAAATGTTATGTTGATTTGTTCTGTTTTCGGACAGTTCAGGTCAAACCGATTTTTGCGTTAGTCGCTTGCGGCATTGTGAAGTGTATGAAGATTAACTGTTTCGGTTCGAAACCTGTTTTTCTTCAATAAAGCTATCCATACAAACTTTTTTTTACGACAGGGGAATGCCTCTTTCCAGGCGACTGCTGGATTATCTTTTGATTTTCGTCGGAATTTGCGCGTGAGTACCTCACTACTAAATAAACTACTATAATTATGTATTGGACTGTATCTTTGCGAAAAATATACACTATAACTATTATTCCGAAAAAAGGTTTTCAAATGCTTTCAAGAAAGCAAGGCAAAGTGTGACTTTTGGTCGTTTAGATGCCAATATCACGGTCTTAATCGTTGATTTTGCTTGTTATCGTATATGCTTGTCGAACACAAGAGATGTGTGCTGTGGACTAACCTGGCTTTGCTCTCAAAATTCTTTCTTTGTATTGTGCTAAAGTTAAGCACCGAAGCAGTTTTTGGGTAAGTCACGTGATGGTGCTTTACGACGAAACGAAACGACTTTTTATTTCGCTGTAGCGTTCGAATAAACGCATCACCGCGAAATGTGCGACTGTTAGTTTGCATTTGTCTGTCGTTGGAATGCGAGATTGTCTTCTTTGTTTGGCCAAGTTAAATACTTGCGCCGCTACTCTGCGCTTTTTTGCTTTTGAAACGCTGTGAAGCGGAAATGCAAAGCACAGCTTGTGAATGCCTTTAAGTCTCTTATTCTGAAGCGCTATTCTCGTATAGTGCTAACATTCGCGGCGCAATTTAATTTTGGCTTCTGGTCCTAACTGCTTGTTTTCGGGAAAACTCTCACATACTCGTATATTTAAACGTACTGTGTTACTGCACGGTGCTACAATCCTGGATGCGCTGCTGTTCTGCAAAGCGTTTCTCTTGGTTCGATTACACTTTATGAAGAGATAGATAAAAAAGCAGTTGCTGTGAACACTTTGGGATCTACGAATAAGCGTGGCAACTCTATCCTCAGTGACCCGAATGTTTTGCTTCCCAATGCTGCGAAGTAAAAGGCAACGATCCGAAGCCCAGTGGCTTTATCCGCCTCTCCGACTGCTAATTCTCTTTCACGAGCGCAAGGAATTTTGGTGTTTGTAAAGGTAACATCTCTTGTGTTTCAGATTTATTATTGGAACTGTCGACGCGTTAAAGCGCTTGGGCGTTATTCCAGAAAGCGAAGAAACCGTGACGATCGACTCGCTGTCGTCCGCCACCGCGAACTCCACTTTTGAATATTACACCTCGAACGCGTAGCAACGCTCAGCTTTCCCACACAATTTGTACTCGTAACCAAGCGGTGCCTCGGCATACTACTGCGTTCTCGCTGTAGTTGCCATTTTTTGCATGTGCACTTAGATCAGTTCAACTCATTCGTACTCCTGAAACGCGATATGGCGTCTTCAGTTCCTCGCCAACAGGAAACCATGCGACCAATGCTTCATGTCCGGTGTCTCCTGCCCTGTTGCTCACGCTCACGGCGCGTTGTCCATGGCGTTTGGTTTGAAATCAACATCACCTACTACAGGGGTTCCCAAACTTTCCCCGTCCGTGTACCCCTTCAGCATTTCCATAGATGAGCGTGTACCCCTAAACATGGGCGCCAGAGGGATTTTTTCCAGGGAGGGGCCAATAGTGGATTTTCTGCGGTTGGCCAAAAATATTTTTGTAGGGGCAGCCAAAAGTGGCAAAATTACATTTTCACCACTCGAAACTAAGAAAACAACCTATTTTGCAAAAACTGATGGGAAAATGTCAAAATCCCGGTGCGGCCTTGGCCTCCACTTCCGAAGCCCATGCCCCTGAAACTTTTTATGATAAAAACGCTGAGGAAGACAACGAAAATATATTTAACCAATAAGCATGCAATGATTTTTGAAAATAATATTCAATTATATTTATTTTAATCTTTGAACCAGACACGAAGTCCTTCGAGCACAAGCACGCACTATCTGCACAACACAGATTAATAATAACAGATACAGAACATTTTGTATCGGCGTTGGTGGTAGGACCACAGGAATGCCGATACTTGTTCGCTAACTTGTAACACTTCGTACAGCACTACATTACGGACACTTCCTCAACATAGTTGGCTAAGTCGTAACACTTGGTACAAAACTACATCTAGAGTTGGACGTCAAAATTGCATTTAAGAAACAGAGTCCAACCTGACTAAGACCTGGTGAAGTACGAATGGTTTGTGGCCTGCACACATCCTCGAACTAACACTGTAACGTCCGGGCACTCAGTTTCAAAGTAAAATACGGTTGTAGTGTTCAAAGAATAAGGACTAACACTGGTATAAACAATTTGACTGCATCAAAGTGCGCAACCATACATTGTTGGACTTTTTGCATCGTTCAAGAAACAGATACACATTTTTTTAATAAGGCTTCAAAGGTAGGAATGCTACATTGAACCTGATGACTACTAACACTCGCTCGCCACGGCAGGTTGTACAGAGCCTTGCAACCAAAGTTATAGGCCGCACGCAATCAGGAGATGTATGCCTTCCTGAAATCACACCAATAATTATGATGCATACATGGACCTACAGAAGGAACGAATGAGTACATTTTTCACTGCGTTCGAACATCGGGAAAAAGAAGCTCGCAGCTTGTTTACTGCTTCGTATTGATATCGCATTTCTTTCTGAATGTCTTTGTCATCTGAGAGCTCAATTAATACAATCCCCAAATATTTGTAGCGAGAAACAGATTTTACTTATAGTACACTCAGTGTCAGCAACGGGATGACCGTGCTTTTTGCACTCTTAGCCTTAAACATCATACAAACAGTTTTGCTGCAGTTGAAAATAATTTCATGCAATCCTGCATCAGCCTGGCACACATCTAGTATTCTTTGCAACCCACGTACACTTGGACAAAACACACAAATGTCGTCAACAAACGTAAGTGGTTCAATAAGATTTCACCAAAATAACACCCAGCTTTAATGTTGCTTAGTTCAAGAGATAAATCATCTAAATATACAACAAAAAAGTATGGACGCAATACTCCCCCTGTTCTAATCCCATTAGTAACATGAAATGGTTCGGAAAATTCATATATACAAATAATTAGAAATGAATAATGTATAAACATATTTTTTTCCTTCTCTTGCTAACCTTAAATGTACCCCTTCAGATAAGCAAATGTACCACTAGGGGTGCATGTACCCCAGTTTGGGAACCCTTGACCTAGTACGTTGTTTTCCTTTTTTAGTCGGACTTTTTTCTTTCCCTAATTTTTGGCGAAGCGGAACTTCCTCCATTTGTGCCTAACCCTCTCAGCAATGTGCTGGCGACACGAATGTACTTCCACTCCACGTCGACACACCAATGTGCGCCTCTCTGCTCAAGTTATTCTACTTGTTGCGCCGTTGTCGCTCGATATTAGTGTTTCCCAACCTCTGTCTTTGATCTTGTTTACGTCAATCTTGGTTTTGATTTAAAAGCCCCAAGTCAATTCGGATTCCAACTCGGAATCAAGCTAGGGTTGGTTTACTATTTTAGTTCGTAGTACCTTGAGACATTTCGTCAACTTCTTGATTTCTTCCAGCATGTTTCTGCATCGTCAGGATAAATGAATTTGACCGCCTGCCAAACCCCGCCTGCAGGGGCGTAGCGAGGTTAGATGGCTCCCGGGGCAAGAAGCAAGTTTTGGTTCGAATCATGTTTTGTGCTTCACGCAGGTTTAATAGGAGCAGGGTTGAGAACTTCGAACGAAGATTTGCCACCATTGCTGCACACATTGTATGCAATCAATGTGTTTTCACTGCAACTTTCAATCTTACTGTAATGTATCTACAATTCCAACACTAATCCAAAGGCAAGGGGCCTGCAACCTGTGGCTCTGTTGAAGTGTTTCGTTGTTGCGTATGTTCAATATAATGACAACCTATCCTTATTCTGATAATCATGATTTGGCATTTTGATGCAGTGGACCTTAGTGCCACATTATCACGTCTTCACTACGTACTGGCTTCTATGTGTCCGCTGGCATCTCGGTGAAAAGCTAATATCTAGTTCACTGGTTTGTGCCCCCGCTGTTCCATTGGTAATAAGCTTGTCTATGACATCACAGATGGAGAATGCTTAGGAACACCAAACAGTCGTTATCATTGCATTTAGGATTCCAACGCTTTCAGTAGATTTACCTTTGAGCTAAATTTAAGACTGCTGTGAACAAAGTAAGTTATTCAATGTACTGTCCTGGTTGAGATGGTGGTGTAGGTTTTGGCCCAGTAAGGCATTTTGGTTGGACAATAGCGGCACTAGACCAAAAACCGAATGCTTAAAAACAAAAAATTAGCTCTGAACATGTAAAGATTATCTCGTTGATAATCGGATTTAAAATACTGAGCCGCCCTGAAATATTTGGCTGATAGCGATCGTGAGTTGGACTGCCGTAAACACTGGGCTAGAAGCGCGCTTGCCTTAAACTCCATAGTTTCGTTCAAGGCTGACATGCGTCACGCCATCCTACGCCCCCATATCACAATTTTACCGCATTCTTAAACTGCGGTAGCTGTTAATAGTTGCAGTGCACTTGATGGCCTGTTGTTACAATTTGGTCTTTACTAAGTTGATAAGGCTGCTCTAACATTTGGTTGCTCCCCATTTGGAAACTGCAAGTGCAGTGTGAACTTGAATTTTTATACAAATCTAAATAGACAGATTTCAATGCAATCTTTCGCCTGAATTCAAAGGAACGTTAAAATTGCTATGGTTGCGATACACTGAAATCTTGATTTTTGGTTTTGTGTCCATTTTGCTAATAACACCAGGTGTAAGTGAAAAAATTTTGTCATTTTTTGTTTGGTACACTCATCTGTCAACTTGGTACAGTCATCTGTTTGAATACTTCAGTGACTTTGTTCACTTTTGCATGAATGCGTGCTATATGACCCATATCTTGTCCAGGCCCGTAATCAGCTTGAGACACCAGCGGGGGAGAAGTGTTTTCTGAGGGGGCAAATTTTACATCGGTAACATGTACGAAAACAACAGTTATGCATGCAGTTTTAAACTATGTCCAAAACCTTTTTCCAGGGAGGACAAGCCCCCTGCCCCCCCCCCCTTAATTACGGGCCTGATCTTCTAATTGCTTTGTGTAGTAGTGGATAAGAATGGGAATTGAAGGATTGGCTCCGTTTTCAGCTGTTTTCCACTCAACGATTTTTAAACTTTGGAGTGATACAGTGGAAAATAGCGGAATTCTTCGAGGTTCGTTGCACGCCTTTTGACTAAGGTAATGGGTGATGATGGGGTAGAAACAAGACTTTGAAAGCATTGTTAGGAGCGACTTAGAGAAACGTCCATTACCCCTTGTCTTTATTCCGAATAATTATTGCAACTGAAATTTTGGTTTCAAGCCGTCATCCGCAGCTGATGTTCTGTACCATGGTGAATTTCTTTGTTGTCTGTTGCGTTTCGCCGCTTCGGTGTCCTCCGTCGCTACAAGTTCTTGATTTTAGTGGTGGTAAGAAGCATGCTTGGTCTGCGCAGTACACGGCAAAGCAGGATTTTCCGACACACCTAAAAATGCTTTACTGTGCAGCGATGACCCTCAGATATTATTATGGTCGTCAGATCCAGTGTTTTTCCAGGTTAATTTAAGATTTTGAAAGCATTGTTGAAAAATAGATCTTTAGTCACTCGATGGCTGATAAGCGTCACCATATCAGTGACTCTCTTCAAGTGAAATGCATACCGTAGTTCCATGTGATGGTAATGCAGCACAGTGTGACGCTAGCACACCGCCTTTAACAACATAACTTTTTTCAACAACTAATGAAATTTGGGGTGACACTCATGAGCCACCATCTCACTGTTCACTGTTTTCCATTGGCTTGGTAATTAACATTAAACAGCTGAAAACTGTTGCGCCGTTGCCGTTACCAGAAGAAAACGTGGTAAACAAGGAAAACATTTAGTAAAATCAAGGCAGGGTTACGTGGGCCATGCCGAACATTTCCGTGACCTATGCATGCTTGTCCAACTAGGTCACGCCTTTCAGTGGTAACTCCTGCAACTAGTTACAGCTAAAATGATACCTGACGTCTGTCACAGTCATATCTTCTCGCGCGTGCTGGGGAGTGTGAAGTCACAACTAAGTGTGCCAAACCGTATAAAAATTTGTAGCCACAAGCGATGATTTTCTGCTGTGTCGCCACTCATTTTCTCTCTTTGTTGTTGAAACGTATACACAAGCCATTATTTGCACAAGTGCGTGTAGTAGTTGTAATTATCCGGTATCATGTGTACTACCTGCGCCGAAGCTATACCTGCTGGCTTTCAGTGTTCGAGTCAAGGTCCAATAACGTGTTGCTGAACAGAAACGGAAAATGTTTGCGATCTCGCCAGTTTGTCAAACATGCACCTGCAAGGAAAACGATGAGCTCCTGTACTGGTTTAGTACGTGTGGATATACTGTACTGCTTAGCTTAAATTAAAAGCTGGTGCGGCGATGAAGATTCGCATCAGTTTCCGCAGGAAAACTCTATCATAACTTCTAGCTTGCCGTGCTCGGCTATTGGAATACATACTCGTTTTCCAGTCTGCGGTCGTGTTGCCCTGTAGCTGGTAGATGCAGTAGCGCGAACCAGTAGTAGTGCGTGTTTTAAGATGTTTTTGTTTTGTCGCGTCAGGTCGAGCGATCCTCGCTGTTGATGCAAATGCCGATGTTTTTCCAGTTAAAATTTGTAAAGTTTACTCGCGGTGCTATCGATCGCTCGCGTTTGTTTTCAAAAATGCGTTGCATCTCGGTTGTGGTATGCGAGCGTTTCGTTGCCTCAACATTTATTGTGTTCGCGAGAATTCAGCAGCTCCGTTGGAAGGGCTGAGCCAGGTTGACGCCTGCGCCGTTTGGTACGAGCATTCCGTAAGTTATTTCCAAGTGACCACTTCAAATCACTTTTCCGCAAGTTGTTCCGACTGTCATTGCTGCCTTTTTATAAGTAGTTTTATTAAGCGCTATTTGTCGTTGCTTATTTTGGGGAGGCCGAACAGCAAACCTGTGTATATTTTGGGATGTCTTAAGCCCTAATAGCCCGGTTCTCCGCGTTAACCCCAAGAATAAGCGCGCGCTAATGTCTTTTTACAAAGAATATGTTTTATGAAAAACTTCACCGCAACTGCAAGTTACAGGGAAAAAACATGGTTAACTGCGAAAGATAGATGGACATGTTAATATTTCATGGAAAACACTAAATTCTACGATTTGAACGTCCCACTAAAACGCAATTAAAATCTGCACACGTGTTCAATCGCTACGCAGCACGAAGACAAGGAAATCGTTTCATGAACACGTGCGATAATTATTACATCAAGTGCAATATACATGATCTTTTATAGATTGCGCTTTTAGCAACACCACACTAGCAATCCCCGAGTCTTGTGTATCTGCTGCGAAAGTACAACTGCTTTTTACGGTATTGCGTGCACATTTTAGCGGCATACGTACGTGCATAGTTTGTTGTCGACTCAGCTTGGTAACGATTAAATGATCTCGCTGTTAATCCATGACTGGCGTCGATTGCAACTTGCACTGTATCTTGTGCGTGTAGTTCTGTACTTCATTGCGTTCGCTATAGTTATAGAGATCCTTATAATATTTCGCATAGGCTGAAAAGTGCCATCCACATTCGATGGAGGCGGATGAAATTTAGTTGATTAGGACAAGAAAGTAAGCATACTCGTGTATGTGGAACTGATTTTTGTGTACTTCCATGGCTGATTATTCCGTACTTGACGGAATAAAGCAAAACAGGATGCAACATCTTTGTTCCTGCCAACACATCCTTCGTTATTGCCTGAAACGCATTGAAAATTTAAAAAATTGCTGCGCAGAGCGTTTAGGTTACTGTTGAGCCCAAGTTTCAGTTTACTGAGCTTGTTGAGCAACACTGATATGACTTGTGTTTGCTATCGAAGCGCTTGGCTCAGGTTTCCGAATAACGGGAGCGCAGTTGCTTAAGCCTTGTGCAATTAGTGTGCGTGATTGTTGCGCACACCTGTCATGGTACATGTTGTATCGCTTGCGTTACGCAATATGGCACGTGCCGTTTGTAAACGATATCAAGCCTCCTTAACGATTTACCCTATATTGCGATGTCTTGCTAAAATTAAGTGTTATTTCTTAACAAAATCAGAACTTTTATTCTTGAGGCGTGAACAAGTAGCGTGGCGCGACTCGTTATTAATTTAAGATGACGTTTGATAGAACAATTCTCAGCTGTCCGTTGTTTTGACATACATAACGGATGTCTCGTGCTAATTTCTAACCCCGCGCCCGCTTAAATATCGCCTGTAAGCGTTGATTTAATGAAATTGAATCTTGTCTGTGCTTTTCGTATGCTGCAGGTGAGCGGGTCGTACAAAATAAACTACAGTAGCGTGTATAAATTCTATCTTGTAATTTATAGCAGACTTGGGGATCGTGGAGTTAAATATGAAGTACGTATGCTATGAGAAGTTTGAAAGCCTCAAACAGTGGTTCTCAACCTGGGGTTCGCGAACCCCGGGGGTTCACGGGAAGATTTCCAGGGGTACTTGGATGGCAGTTGAGTTTCCATGTGTTGCTATTTTTAATATCCTATACTAGAGGAAAATGCGTGCCGATTGAAAACTCCGCGTAGGTTTTGCCTGATCTTGCGTTGTTGTGATGCAACAATGTGAAATCCACGGCTTTGCCAGCTATCCTGTATATTACCACTTAATTTACTGGGAGTTCGTGTCAGTGGCGTATCTAGGGTATGGCAGACATGGTGCGTGCCATGGGCGCAACTTCGAGAGGGCCGCAAAAATTGCTTGGCAAAAATAAAAATTTTTGTTTACAGTTTTTTCAACCTGTATTTTTGCGCCCAATACAAACAAACTGCAAAGCTGCATCAATACGGTGCGCCCGTATCTAATGTATTAAGTCGGCACCATCAGACATGACGGTCAGACCGAACAAGAACGCTCGCCAGCCATATCTACAAGACATTGTCCTTCACACGCTATAAGAAAGGCCAATCACACCGTACCACTGTATTTCAGACAACAGACGAGTTTAAGACCACGGCTGTGAGAATTTGACGGTGATGCAAATAACTGGTGTTAGGGTCATATACAGATTTACAAATTACTTATAACTGCTGTGGACTGCGGTCCACTCCCACTGAACGAAACGTCTGCGATAGGAACTAGTGTCCGATAAATGGGCTGAACACAGTATCCCGGTTCAGGGACTAAGGTAGAGAACATTAGTTCGTCTTAGAAAAATCAGCAGTTAGTATTGTTACCGCACCAGTTGGTTAAAAAATGATAACTCAAAAGTGAATTGTTACTCGTGTTTAGAGCTAAATTTTTCTGTCGAAATTTGGCTTTCTGTTCGATGTCCAAAGCCTTTGCACGGTCCTAACTGTGAAAAACTAAAGTGTATTTGTGATAGATGACAAGCAATTATACGAGAATATTCCAGATTGCAAAATGCTGGTTTCAAGTCGTGCAACTTAAAATTATCGCACGTGAAGTCCTCCTGACACTCTTCGAATTGCTTTGCCATAAAATGCTGGCAATGGCAGTGTCGCAAGCTTCGAGCAATCTTTTAGTAAACTGAAACTGGTCCTTTCATACCTTATCCGAGCCTCAATGACTAAGAATATGTCAGGGAAGATTGTGTGATCTAACTTTGATGCGTAGGCCTATAGAAAGCGGTATTTTGTGTGATTTAAGCGGAAAAGGCTGGATACATATTTCGATGGAACTGTGCTTTTTGAACACAAGGTGGAACCTGATTTGCTTTTAAAACTTTATTGCACTATCCAAATTAAATGTGTTTCTTTTTAAAAGAAATTGTCGTTTGCAGTTGCTATATATTGTTTGATTTGTTTGTAAGATGTATAATTTTTTCAGGCAACACTATGTAAGCCTATAAATTATGATAACGTTATCATTTGAGTGATTTGAAAATCTTCATAAAAAATAAATCAGTATAGAAGTATGGTACGGTCCTTATGGATAACATACATTTTATTTGCTGAAAAGTTTGAAGCAAAAATAAACATATTCCGTTTAAAAACATTTATTATCTTCATGGTTAACTTTCGTGAAAATTGTGCCTGTATCTTGGATTTAAATTACTAGAAAGGGCGCACATTCAAACTTAGCCATGGCGCCATTTTGCATAGATACGCCACCGGTTGGGGTTGATTGTTTTATGACTCGGGGAACTTACCGGGAAAGAGATTGGACGAAATATGCCTTGAACTTTCAGCAGGAAGAATGTCGAGGCAGTACCGTCACCACGGAGGGGCTGTTGGGGGATTGGCCCCCCCAAACAAAACTCCAACCTCCAAACTGAATTATGAACCACTATAAATCGGTGGAGTTCTTATCAAATTTCAGGTCAAGCCCCCTGTTGAAAACTTTCTGGCGACGGTTCGGTGTCGGGGTTCATACATTTATTTACCTCAGTGGTTTCCAAACTTGTTCCAACCGTTACCCAAATCATGGTAGTGATTTTGTCTTATTACCCTCAAAACATTTTTTGATATCTGAATGTGCGCAGAGATAGCTAAATGTGCGCAGAGATAGCTAAATATGCGCAGAGATAGCTAAATATGCGCAGAGATAGCAGTTTTTGGGCTAAATCTGTCAGATATAATATTTTTACGAGCGGCGCCCCATAGCTTCATTTCAGAAATGTTTTCGTGAGCTGATTTTTCATTGTACCTCCAGGCAGTCGCAATTCTACCGTACGTTTGGTGTTCATGACAAGCTACTTGCTATTCTGCGAAAGTCCACGGACAAACTTCTGATTTTTGGCGATGGCAAGTAGGTTGAAGTTCTGGTAGCCTTCCTGCTTTTCCAAACGGAATAGCGTTCCTTTAAGTTTCTCCTGAACCACCAAAACACGGGCACTTTTGTTGACATCAGTGCAGTTCTCGATTTTTGTACTTCGTTTGGAGTGTCACTAGCGATCAGCGGCGCCCATTTTCGCTTACGCCGGGGGCCGGCTATTTTCGTTGTGAATGCTACGTTGTTGGCAAGTCAATGGCAGTACTGCGCGTGAACCTTGCACCCATCCACTAACGCTGGACAGGGTGAAATTCGGTCTGGACAGGGTGAAATTCGGTCTTAATCTTCGGTATGAGACCGATGGTGAATCGAACCCACCCTATACTAGCTTTAGAGGCAGCCGTTCAACCCACTGTAACGTTCAATGCGTGCTAAAGGATTGCTTTGCCGAAATCATCAATTTACTGGTTGTAGCCTACGTGTACTAAAATTAAATCGTTAACTGAATTTTGCACAATTTTTTTGCCTTCGTAAATCAAAGCGTTTACATGAAACACATCCCGTTTTTGTACTGTTAAAATTCTGGGAAGCGACTGATCACAGTTCTCAACATCATCATGAGTGTAGAAAGTAACACGCTTTTGTAAATTCAGTTCTCGGTTTTTGTACTTCGTTTGGACCAACGAGTAGTCAGCTATACCCATCTCCACTTGCTTGCGCTGGGGCCATGCGGCAACTTTCGTTGTGAATGCTGCATTGGTGGTGAATCGGTGGCCCGGGCGTGAATCCTTTCCTTGCACACAATCACTGATGCCGAGGACAAGGTTGGACCAGTCCCGTCGCCACAGGGGGTGGATTTGGTGGGCTTATCCCCCCCAAACAAAGCTCCAAGCCCCCCAAATTGAAACATGAAACACTATATATCAGTGGAGTTTTTGACAATTTCAGAATGTCAAGCCCCACCGCGAAAACGCAAAGCCCCCTTGCAGAAACGCAAAGCCTCCCTATTGAAAATTTGCTGGCGACGGTTCTGGGTTGGACTGGCAAGTTTGGTACGTCCTGATCAGGAATCGAATCTATACTATCATCACCAATGGCGTATGTTCAACCCACTGGAACCACTTAGCCTGCAAAAACATGTTTGTGCGAAAAGCCCAACAGAAAAATTCCCAAATACGTTCGACGGGCAATGCAGCTCCATTTTTGTTGTGATATTAAATTGCACCGTTGGTGATAACAATTGTGCATCTAGTTACGCGTTGCGTATGCTGCTGTTTTAGTGTATACCCTGCGTCAATTTGTTAAATTTAGCCAGCAGTTGGAAAATATATCTCGATTCGTTTATTCTGACCTCATCGAAACTGTTTAACTTCTAAAAATAACCGGAAAACATTTCTCTTTGTGAACAATATAGCCACAACTATGAAAAATATTTTATTCAACGCTTCAGTTTAGGCTTATGTCCATAGGAGCAGTTAATGTTTTTAGGGTGCAAAGGATATTTTGTCCACATTTCCCTAAATTTGCTCGAAAAACTTTTGTGCAACAAATTTTCTTTAGCTACTGGAAATAATATTTTCCTCTACTAAGTTATCATAGATTTGAAAATAGAAAATTTGGTATTTGAAATTTGGTTCTTAACCCACCAGATAAAAATATGCGCTAGGCGAATGGTGGCCAAACTACAACCACGGGCCAAATCCGGCCCGCCAAGCAATTTCATCCGACCCGCCAGCATCGCACAGTTTCCTATGCAACAGGGTTTCACTTTGGTGAGTAGAGATTCTATTTGAATAAGAGCTGATGATGCCTACGTTGTAGGCGAAATATATACTCTGTAAGATCTTAGTGTCTGATTCTGTGCTGAGAAAGGATTTCTTTCAATAGACTTTGGTGAGTAGGTTGATTACGCAATACGTTAGTCAATGAACAATAGCGTTTATATCGATGTGGTGACGAAACAATCTTTGTATGTGACCAACTAGCATTGGCTGCATGCGCGTTGTTCCACCAGTGTTGCCACTGCTGTTTTTTTTCACTAAATCTGGGGTTTTAACTGGGGTCAGTGACGGATTTACGCACAGGCCATGGCCTAGGACCCCGCGATTTTGGGGCCCCGCGAGACTCTCTTATATGACCAGAGCCGGATTAAAGGGTACGGGGGCCCGGGGCAATTTTCACTGGATGTCCCTATGGCGTATTTCATGACGTCATCGTTTGTAAAATTTGTTTTCGCTGATTTGTAACGTTCTCGTTTGCTTTTTCCGGTAGTCGATTATGTGCCTGCCGTATTAACTCGATTTTTAGCCGCCTTTGATGGTAAGCCGCAGGAAATAGTGTTAAAAATTAATGTAAGCTGCCCTTGATTGTAAACCGCACTTGAACAAAGGTTACCTAAGCCTCTGAGATGCATTCGAGTACTCGTGCGTCACCCGCTTAATTGGAAACTCTGTGTTGCCACCACTACAACTGCCTCAAACTACTTTTGACCTACGGGCCATTTTACAAAAACGTGACAACTTGCGGGCCACTTCCGATAAAATGAAGTATGAAATAACAGCTTCACAAGATTTTAAACTAAAAAAGGGAAGATAAGCGAGAACTTCATTGAAATTATTGCACAATAACAAAAAGCAATTTATTACAAATCTGTATCAGTAAGATGCCTGTTGTTGAGGCAGGGGCAGATCCAGAGGGGGTGATCGCCCCCCCCTAAAAGCTGCGAAAGTAATTTTGTTCACCATGATTTTGTATAATTCGGAAAACAAAATTCGCGATATAAGGCCATTTTGTCATTCATTGTTTGGTCACAGCATTGTTGTGAATTATGCTTCATCTCTCTTATAGTAGGGAAGTCGTTATGAGACTTGACTACCAAATATTTCTGAAATCGCCCCCCCCCCTAAACTTGCTGGCTGGATCCGCCCCGGTCGAGGCTTCTCTGACACTATCGTCCTTAATCA
>Ga0210059_1001748_pt1 | contig 33198 bp, 22 predicted proteins | sample Ectturendosymbi2_FD_188042 | JGI IMG/M metagenome (GOLD analysis project Ga0210059, IMG submission 188042) | Ecteinascidia turbinata endosymbiont from Florida, USA - Sample 2 (SPAdes) (version 2) | ecosystem: Host-associated > Tunicates > Ascidians > Unclassified | place: Key West, Florida... | reverse complement strand
GGGGGGGGGGGGCAAAGTCACTTTTGGCAACGATTATGACGTCATTGATGTGCAGTCAACCGTGATGCGACTTTTTTGCTATGATCAGCTTGCCAAGATTGGTGGAGGAAACTTTTTCATACTTGGGGGCCATGGGCGTCCGCAGGGGGGAATAGGCATTTCCTCCCCCTGGTAATTGGCATACGAACGAAAATGTCTAGAAAACCTGAAGTCAACAGTTTAATTTCGTATACTAACTGAGTCAATTCTTGCAATGCCAATTTATTTTCCGGTATGACACTCACACTGCACAAGAGCCAGCTTCACTGTTCTGGTATCATGCCGTGATGAGCTGCGTACGGCTCACTCATGCCCACTCATTTGCTTGCAGAGGCAGGTTGCGAAACGTGGAAAAGAATTGTTCCACTATTGGCCTTTATTGCGTAGCAATAACATGGCAACCAATTCTTCAAAGGTTCACTTCAAGTTGCGGCAATGGGTGTTTTGCCGCCTGTGACTGTTGAACGCAGGCATCTTGGCAAGTAATGCAGCGTGACAGTTACTGCTGATAGCAGTAAGTCAAATAGTTTTATACTGTGTGAAAAGAAGCAAGGACGCCGGAAAGCAGGAAAGTGACACGGGTATTTCCCTCTGCTCTTTCAAAAGGGGGCGGAGGTGCATTTTTCATCACAGTATTGTGGGTAATTACATGGTTTATCAAGTTCGAATTGAAACAAATTTATTGTAGCTATTCGCGCAATGGGTAAATTCAGAGTGGTTTTCCATCATTTCTGTTATCATTTTGAGGTCAATATTGTTGCAGACCAGAAAAAAGAATATCGGTAACGATCTGCTTGTTTTTTATAAGTTTCCTTTCCCCTCAACTTTTATACTTCCCCTTGCCGTTTTTCGGCGTGTTTGAAAAGAAGCATGAGTGAAAAAGAAGCATTGCTGCCAACAAAGCGCATTTTTTGAAACCAATGTTCCTTCTAAGTTATGAAAATGCGCAGCACCACCAGAATCGCCGCCAGAAAGTCTTCAATAGAGGTGTTTTACGTCTGTGCAGGGGGTTAGACATTTTAAGATTTAAAAAACTCAACTGAATTGTAGTATTTAATATTTCAAATTGGGAGCGCAGAGGTTTGTTTGGGGAGGACTTAGCCCACCAAAGCTCCCTCCGTGGCGACGGGACTAAGTACCACCAGACCATTTGAGCAGTGAAATCTCATTCTTGCGCACTTGCAATATTCCGAAACATTGTGAAAACGTTGCAAGGAGAACCTATTTGAAGTATGTGTGTACCTTGTTCGTATTTTGATAAAATTTTATGCTTATTCTAATAATTTACAAGTTTTGTAATTCATTCAGAACTCTGCTAATTCAGTCTTAAGAATTAAGATATTCATGCTCACTAAAACAAACATTTGCTCAGTGTAAATTTTCTTAGAGGGAACACTGTTTGTAACTGTTGCCTTAACATTTGGCATATTCTTTATGACCCAGAAAGGGTAAAGAGTTTTGTGTACGTCAATTTGCATTGCATCGCCAGGAACCTGAAGCTGATGAGCAAAATGTCGTTATTTCCCCCCTGAAAAAATTTCTGCGGACGCCCACTGGGAGGCACTAGTGCACGTCAAAGAAAACTTAGGAAGATTTTTTCCATTACACAATTTACTTTAACAATGGGCCGAATAGACTACTGATTGTGTTGCTTAAACATATTTAAGCAAATTTCGAAATGTAAAAGAGGGGGCCTAATCCCCTGCGACCGCCACACCTGCTTACTGCTTAAAAAAGAGGATATGATGATAAATTCACAAAAGCGTAAGCTCCTTCACGATTATTACCAATCCCATATACTCTGTGGCGTAACTGACGGGAGGGCAAGGGGGCGAGCCTCCCTCTGGCAGACTAAATGTAAAATCAGGGCCCCATTTAATTGACATTTTGATATTTAGTATTCTTTAGGTTGTTGTTCTTTTTGCGTTTTTTTGGGTGTTTTTGTTTTTTTAGGTAGTATAGGCATGCACGAAATCCAGAGATTCACTAACGTTTCTTGACTTTTTTTTAGTTTTGGCTAGTGGGCCCCATACGGTAACCAGTGGGCCCCCTTCAGCTACGTTTTGCCACCCCTGGATCAGACCTCTAGTTACACCACTGCATATAGTGTTTCACAAATGGCTCAAAAGCATTTTGGTAATAGTTTAGCAGTAGTTTGAAGTTTTCAGATGTAAAACCAGTAAATCAATCAATCCTAGACATCCGTTAATATGAAAAAACAGAAGAATAGATGACACGTTATACAAATAACACGGTGAACAACATTCATACAGACCCAAAAATTGCACATGATTGAAGGTAGCTGCTGGATGTGCCTGCTAGAAAATCAGCTACTGTAACTGCTAGATTTAGCAGCAAATCAGCTAAAATTGCAACTCTTTGTAGCAGTAGCTTCGATTGGTAGCAGGGGTGTAATGGGGCAGGAACGCGTGGGAACGGTCTTCCCACACCTTTTTCATGTTTTGCTTTAAAGTGAGTTCAAAGCTGTTTTAAAATTGCTGGATTTTTGGGAGCGTTCCCAACATCCCACGCTTTTTCTGTTAACACTACGTCCGAAATTGGTAGCATGTGTATTCCTACTGTGTGGGGGCACATTTACAACTACAACGTCAGTTTCATGAAACGGATGGTTTCAATTCACAAATAGCGCCTCAAAGCTTGTCTGCGGTTCTGTGCTGGGAGTTTTCGGAAGCATGGTGCATTGATCGGTTGACTGCTTTATCCAATACGACGCAACACATACGTATGCGAAAAGGTGCTATTATGACATGCTTTTAGTTGATGGTCTAGTTGTCTTGAGAAGAAGTTTACGTAGAGATAACACAGTTTCGAGAAAAAATTTTTCATGTAGAGAACGAATACCATCATGTTTGCAAAAACTTCGGGGCGGCAATTGCCCGGTTTGCCCGTTCCTGGTTGCGGCCCTGGCCATCGTGGTGCTGCTACGGTTTTTAAATGACAAAACTAATTCGCGCTTGGACAGAGATTACACCTCTTCGATTGTTGTGTGGCATTAGCTGCTCGAGTCTCGACCGTGAACGTAGAAGGACAAAATCAATATACAGTACGACATGAATCCTATTTTCTAAGACGCAATACATGGTTGAAGAATTTTTAGAAAAGGGAGGGAGACGTAATTCAGATCATAACTGCACACAGGCTGAAATGACATCATCTAAGCTGGAGATTATAATAATAATAAAGTATTCAGTGCATGATTATTCACCGTCGGATGTAGATTGGCACTTCTTATCAAGAGTCGTAGCAACAAATAGCGTCAAAAACCCAAACACTAAAAACACAAGTTTTAAGCAAAGCGCTGCGTGAAACTGTCTTTAGGAATTTGGTCCGATTGCCTGCAACTTAAGCTACTTAGCACTCAGAAAATCTTGTGCAGCGAGGAGCCACCATTTTACAGCCTATATACCAACACTGCAAAGTTAAACATAAGCTGGCTGAAGCAAAGTGTGTATGAACAAGATAACTGTTACATTCAGCAGTGTATTTTTTCGGTCGAATTTGGGATCAACGTTTTGTCTAGTCAAATAAGAGCGAGACAATTCAGTTATACGACTTCAGTTTTAACACGTTTTTTTTCAGTATATTTTGTCTGTCAAGCAAGAATCATACGCCTCAATGATTTTGCGCTGTTGTTAGCGTATGACTACGTACACAAACTGGGTGGTGAGTTTTTAATTTTAGCTTCATAAAGTAAAGTGCTCATAAAGAGTGGCTTAAAGAAAACCTGGTTAAGGCTAAGAATACGTTAAGTTTGTATAGACACCTGGTATACATTTTTATGTGTACAAACCACATAAAGCTGCTGGTGAAACCAAATTTAATCATCCAGAAAGCAACATACAAACTCACAAGGTTTTTAGAATTTCTTAATAGCGCCAAATGACACAAGTAGATCAATAATTTGTTTAGTAAACCTAAAATGTTTAATTGAAAAGTTGAGGTGGAGGTGAATTGTCCAGCAGCTTGTCCTTCGAGGACTACGGGGCTGCGTAGAATTCTTTCACAATTCACCAGACACCTTTTAACTCGCTTATGGTACTTGGCCAATTTACAGATGATGATTGAAAACAATGTCTGTGTGCTTAGCAACCTATTAAATGGATTTCAATGACAGGGAGAAAACATAGACCTTAATCTTGATGAGACATTAGAAGATACGCAAACACTTCTCCGTAAGTGATTGCAATACACCCAGCATGGGAAAAGCAAAAGTATCATGTTCGTATTGCAATTTAGGTCGGGAGACTTCTCAATAGCCGGTAGAAGCTTGGAAGTTTGTGTTGTGTTGCACAAGGTAATCAAGCCAAGGAAAAGATGTTAGCGGACAAAGTTCAGAAATCTTCAAAATACTTTCGCAAATTATGTAAAAGCTCAATACGGAAAGCTTACGTACTAAGTACTGGTACTGCTTTTTGCATGTTTGGTTTAGGAAATTGCATCAATCAGAAAAACATGCTGAGCGGTAGGCCAACTTTTACTCACTTGCTTCATTGTTTTTGCCTAGATTCTTCATTTTGTTGTTTGTCTATCATATATACATCTTTAAAAGTTTTTCTTAACTCAAATATCTACATATTAAGTGATTTTTGAATTAAAAGTTAGTGAGATTAATATGAGCTCAGTCTTCCCCAAATCAAACATTGTTCAGTCAAGCGCAGTATTCGATTAGACTTTAATCATACTGGAAAAGAGATTGCTCAAACATGACACTCCCAAAATTTGTAATTTTTGCTTTACTCGAAAGCACTAGTTGTCTGGATTAAAGCAAATTTCCTCTCAATTATTGCTTGGCTATTTGGGAAGTAAAAACAAAGAAATCAATGAAAACAAAAATTTTCACTTTAGTGAAAAGAAACCTACCTTCACCATTGTTGTCATTGGTAGGATTTGGTCTGTCTCCACAGTCGACGTCCTTTTGTAAGGCGCATCCTGAAGATTTCGGTTGGAAAAGGTATTCGACCTGAAAACACAACCAGTTAGTGTTAGTTTTTATGGTTTTACTTGATTAAAGATTTTAAATGCATAGCTAAAAATGTTCTCAAAATGCTAAAATTAGACGATATTCCTAGCCAGTAACGTAGGATGACTGAAGTAACTGGTTTGCTCAAAACGTACCATTGATTATTATGAAAGGTCACTTCTTACACGATTGCAGTTGGAAGAATTTCTTGTACCGTTTGAAGTGGTTTGCAAAAAATCGTGTTTTCACAAGCCAAGCAGCTTGCAGGTGAGTCGTTTAGAAAACGTAAGTAACCCTGTCAATGGATATTTTGCCATGCTTGACTGAAATCGATTTAGTTGCATCTACCTACCGAGCAGCAACCGTGGTCTTTGTTTCCACTGACGCATTGGTAGAAACATTGGCAGTTATCTGGATCGGGATAGAAATCGTCCACGTTGTTTAGGCAAAAATCGCTGCAAGTTGGTCCTGCAAAACAAAATACAGTAGAAATATTCTCAAACCAGAACACCTATTCACTCTGCTAGTTTATTAAATAACTTTTCTGTAATCATTTGCAATGTCAAAAAGATGAAATGGTTAAACATTATTTATGAGCACGTTGCGATACCAATTTATCACATCTACATTCCTTATTTAAACGAAACAAAAATTCATGATTTAAAAAAGACGCGTATGTTCCTTTTTTTGCACAAGAACCTAATTTATCTTAAAATGTGAAAGCACGCTTTCACCAATTCGTTTATCAGGCGGTTTAAAACAGTATTACTTGTAAAGGACACTGTCTGCCCAGTTATTACGGTACCTGTATTGACACTTCTCAGATTTTTATCATGAAGGAGCGCTAGTTTCAGTAGCTTTTCCACTTATGCGAATTATTTCAATTAGATGTTAGTTCAGCAAAAAAACGTAGTGAGTTTATTGCGATCAAAATTTTTGGATAAAACGCAATCTTTGCTAATTTTAATAGATTTAGGTGTTTCTGCAAATCTGTTTATGGGAAACTTTTAAAAACTAAACGAAAATACTGGAAAAGATTTCATAACATCTCGTCTAATTTGGCGATTAAACGTTCACTGTACGGTCAAAGAGCCGTCATTATATTCTTCAGCATTTGCGCACTCATCAATTCGCCAAAGAGCGATCAAAAAACTTGAAGGGTCTTAAGTTAACGCAGTAACATATTCTTCAATCTCCGACAAAAAGTTCTAATCACGCGAGTTAATGATTAAAAAGTAGCCGATGTAATGCCATACACAATATTTACAGTACACACTAGCGCAGAGAAAGCTTTGAACAGATTTGCTTGTTCACCTTCACAAGTAGTCGTAGTTGTAACTGGTGGTGTCGCTGTGGTAGTTGTTACACCGTTGTCAGCAGTTGTAGTTGTGGGGGATGTCTCTGGGGTTACTGTTGATCCATCGGGGTATGGGCATATGATTTCTGTCGGAGGGTTGGTTGCGTCTGGGTTAGGCCACCAAGTAACTGCCGTAGTGGTTGGCGAAACAAAGCAACCGGGGCTTTGCTCACCCACAAGTTCATGATAAATAGTTCTGAAAATGCAAGTGGAAAGCGATGAGCTGGACACAAAATGATTAAGATTTTTGTTTTGAAGGAAATATACTAAACCGGTTTTTTATGGGAAAAGTTTAGGTGAAACCCTGTTTTTTGCAGAAGTAAACCAAGTAATATAGTTTTTTTGTCAATAGAAAACCGTAAAATTATGTTGGTTGAAGCGGGAACGCTGATACGTATGCAAGTCAAGTGACTTTTTGGTTAGTGCTGTCTAAATTAAATTAAATAAAATGGACTATCGTTTTAAATTTACATCCTGAACTGTGACTTTTGTTTAAAAAATATTCAAATTATGTCAAATTCAGTAGAGGAGAATATGACTGAAAAAGTTGAAAAATCCCAGGCGTAGACGACTATGGAATGGAATATTATTTCACACATCTGATGGAAACTTACGCAATTTTTATAATTAGCAATCAATTTGAGCCACCAGTCATTTAGTCCTGATAGCAAAACCAAGATATGTTCCTGGCGTATGTCAATACACAAAGGGAAACAAACGAAAACATGTACTGGGCATAGGGCTACGCCCACTTGCTACAATTAGTTTTTGTTAAATACGTGGTGCTTTACAGCATTTTATACATTTGGTTGCTTTGAAAGAAATGCATAGCGTTTCGCATATCCAATTAGCTTTCGATAATTACATAAGAAAAATGTTTCCATTTCTTAGTAACCAAACAAAAAATCAGCTGGTATGAGCATTAAATCAAACTTCTTTCATTTAAAAACAATTAAATTTTTGCTTCGATTTCCTCGTTTTTTAATAAAAAACAATTGATTCCAGTTTCCATGTTAGGGTTTTATACATTAGGGTTATATTTTAACACACAGAAACCAGCATCATCCGTGTTTTACAAAGCAAACGACATTAGAAGGGAAACTCCGCTCCAAAATAAAACCTCGTCTTTTCAACGTGACGTACACCTATCAGTAGCATGTGCTAAAGCTAAGTAGCGGTGAGGTACTTAAACAAGAAAAGTTGTAATCGAGTAAAGGTTTTCACGATGAGACTTTTACTATCAAATGTTTTGCTCAGGGGCGGATCCAGGGGGTCATTGGGGCAATCGCCCCTCCTAAATCCTACAAAAGAAACTTTATTCGACATGATTTATTACAAATCTGGAAACAGCATTCGCGATATAAGACCATTTTGCTGTTCAGTGATTTGTCACAGGATTGTTGCGAGGTATACTTCATCTCTCCTTTAGTAGCAAACCCGTAATGAGACTTGACTACCAAATATTATTGAATTCGTTCTCCCTAACCTTACTGGCTGGATCCGTCCCTGGTTGTGCTGGTTAGGCACCAGTAGCAATTGCTTCATCATAAGTATTTGATCAGTGATATTTTTGTTGGACAGTTAAATTGAAAACAAGCCAAACATACGTGTATCAAATGTGTGAGAGATTGGTGGAAATTTATTTACATCCAGATTATCCTCTATGCTTGATACAGACGTCAAGGCACTTATTGATGATAATTAGCTATTGGCGCCCAACACGGCCATTCATACAAGAAGTACACATGTCTTAATCAAAAGAATATTTCCTTCTTCATGTACATCTGCACAACCTGGCGGGTAATCGCTAAGTCCTAATTTCTTTCCTCTGCCTCTCTTTCTTTGTATCAAACTGACCATACGCTGTATCACTTTTTATTGGAATTGTAATAAGTGATTAAGAGGCCAATGCAATGCTCCCACTCAAACGCACAAGTCAATAGTAAATGCCAAAACCGTAGCTTTGCAACTTGCGTCAATTATCATTCCTTCAAAAGTTTATGAATGAGACGTGTGCGATGATTAGTGCTGATGGGTGGCCACCCTTACCCGGAGGCACTGGTTGCGGCATTTAGTTGATGCGCGAGCTTTTCTCGTTGCGCTCGCAAGTCCCAGTACCAGGCCGTGGTCTAGTGGTAAGTGCGTCCGCTACGGTGCTGGTAGGTCGAGAGTTCGACCGGGTCTTACCAAGACCTTGTAAATTGGTACTGCAGCCTTCTTACCGGGCGTGCGGTGTGCGGAAGAGCTGCAGGAAACACACCCCGAAGACATAGCTCAGTCGTGGCGCTACAAGACCATTGTAGTTATAAAGCCCCAACAGCAAACCACCATATCAAACAAAATCGCAAGCTCCAAATCCTTTCATTCTGTTATGTGCTTGGCAGCGACTTGGTGTCATGCAGTTTCGGTGTAATATAGTTTCGTTGAGCCGTGACTAGTCGACTTTCAAGATCGCTCAAACTTTATTAAAGAATATGAGTTGTGATTGCAGTTCAGTTCAATTAAACGATCTTGATATGTCTCGAAAAAATGGCGAGTTTTATGAATGAGCTACCTAATCCGCCAAGGTTTGATGGAGACCCGAATTCCCCTAAAGCGGCAAAGTTTTTAAAGCACTGGTGGAAGGTTTTTACAGATTTCCTTGAAATGTGCGAACATGTTGCCACGGCCCAAGACCAAGGTGCACCAAATAGGCTACAGGTGCTTGTTGAATATGTCAGTGCTGAGGTCTACGAAATTATAGATGACTGCACTACGTATGACGAAGCCATTTCACGGCTCAAGAGAGCGTACATCAAATCGCCAAATAGCAGTTTTGCGACGGGTTGGCGACCAGGAAACAGAAGCCAGAGGAATGCTTGCGAACGTTTATGCAAGCATTACTCGTTTTAAGCAAAGACTGTAACTTCAGGGATTTGACAGCCGAGGAATACAAGAACGAACTGGTTCGAGACACTTTCATAGGCGGTTTATCGTCGCATGATATTCGTCACCGCTTGCTGGAAAACAATGAGTTATCTCTGGATCGGGCTTTCGATATTGCCAATTCCTAGAATTTGACGATAGAACATTCTACCGGTTATTTTCCGCGCGAAAACGTGTCTGCGGCTGCGATGAATCCGTCAGTCGACATTTCGCGACGAGCAACGAACGTTGGTCCGTCCGACATTGATGTATCATCTAACACCTGTTGTGCCGTTTCTAAGACAAGAAAGTGCTATTTTTGTGGCAGGGACTATGATATACGTCATCGATGTCCTCCTCGTGACGCGGTTTGGCATTCTTGCGGTAAGAAGGGACATTTCTCAGGAGTTTGCCGATCGAGGCTATTGCAGCTCCTAAGCTGGTGAGTCAGTCATCTGCAGTTTCGTTAGCAAGCTCTCCGTCCTTGTGCATGATGTCTGCGGCTTGCCCCGGAAGCCTGCTGAAAGCGTCGTTGCCCGTGATGCTGAAAGGTAAAACGTTGACTGCCTCGGTCGATTCTGGGAGCTCGGAAAGCTATATTAGTTCTTCCATGAGTACAAAACTTGATTTGAACGTTTACCCTTCATCGCACGAAGTCCAAATGGCATTGTCCTCAGTGAGAGTTAAATCATTTGGTTTCCGTTTGGTCGATATTACCATGTAAGACACGGATTACGCATCGACCTGACTTAACGTTCTCGAAACTCTCTTCTCTGACAGTATTCTAGGTCTTGATTTCCCAAGCCAGCATCAACAACTAATATTTTAATTCTGTGGAACCTCTCCCAATCTGGTGGTTTCGAATGAGCGAACATGCGCGGTCGCTGCGGCTGTTGTTGAAGAAGTACGTTTATTTGCTAACTTGTCTCCCATGACAAGCCTATTGCTACCAAGTCTCGGCGATTTAGCTACGAAGATGAAGTATTCATACGGGATGCTGTTAAAGCTGCTAAATGATGGCGTTGTCCGACCCAGTGCATCTCCGTGGCGAGCTCAGGTACATGCTGTTAAAGACGAAGAGAATCGAAATACTACACGTAACTGGATGCATACCCGCTCCCTCGCATTGACGACATGGTTAACAACTTAGCAAAATATAGTGTGCTTTCCACTTTCGACTTAAGAACGGCTTCTCGCCAAATCAGCATAACCGATTCTGAATGTAAACACACTGCCTTCGAAGCTAACAGCGGTCTATATAAATTCACAGATATTCCGTCTGATGTTAAGAACGGTGTTGCTGCTTTTCAAAGAACCATAGCGCAATTTATAGAAAAATTTACGAGATACCTTTGCATACTTGGATAATGTGACTGTGGCCGGGCAAAGCCAAGAAGAGCACAACCACAATGTAACAACGTTCCTCGAAGAAATCCGTCGCAGAAAGTGTACGCTTAGTGAGGACAAAACCATTGCTACCAAATTCGAACATTCAAATTTTTGGGTAGGTTGTTGGAAACGGGATTGCCAAGTCTGACCCAGAACTCTTGCGTGTCTTGAAAGAGTTCCCACCTGTTTTAAGTCGCTTCGCCGTGTTCTTGGAATGCTTGCCTACTATGCGAAGTGGATTAAACGGTTTGCCGATGAGGTCCGGCCTCTTGCTAAGGCTGATAAGTTTCCGTTAGCGGGTGGTTCGTTGGCTGCATTCGAATTGCTGAAAACTGAGCTTGAACATGTTTCTCTCAACTCGCTTGATGATTCGTTGCCGCATGTTGAATGCAACGCTTCTGATGTCGCTGTTTCAGCCACCCTAAACCAGAGGGGACGTCCCGTCGTTTTTATGTCCCGTACGCTTAATGGCAGCGAGTTGCATTATCCTGCATGTGAGAAGGAGGCCATGGCTATAATTGAGGCTATCAGGACGTGGTCACATTTACTTTCGAGACGAACATTTTCCTTAATAACAGATCAACGCTCTGTAGCAATCATGCTTGATAATTGCCATCGCTCGAAAATTAAAACTGACAAAATCCAAAAATGGCGGGTAGAACTAGCTGCCTTTTCTTACGAGGTGAAATACCGCCCGGGACAGCAAAACGTCGCTCCGGATAAATTGATGAGAGCGTATTGTTCTACCGTAAGTGCGGTATGTTCATTAGAAGAATCACACAGAGATTTGTGCCACCCTGGAATAACCAGATTGCTGCATTTCGTACGAACGAAAAACTTGCCCTTTTCGAACACCGACGTGCGCAAAGTTGTGTCGAACTGCAAAACATCGCGGAAATGAAACCGCGTTATTACCGCAGTGGTCCAGTAACGTCGATCAAGCCATTAGAACCCATGGAACGTATCAGCTTAGATTTCACAGGACTACTTCCGTCGACAAGCGGTAACAGTTACCTGTTGATTGCAATTGGTGAATACTCCCGATTCCCTTTCGCCTTCCCGTGTGAGGATATGACAGCGGCAACAGTCATACGCTGTCTCAGTAAACTCTTTGCCTTGTGTGGAACAGCAGGATTTGTTCATTCCGACAATGGGCCAGCTTTTTGTGTCTGGCTATTTCAAGAAGTACTTGCTTCAGACGGGCATTGCATCAAGCTCCAGTAGTATTTATCATCCGCCTGGGAATGGATAGGCCGAGAAAACTGTTGGCGCTTTATGAAAAGCAGTGCAGTTAGCATTGAAAAACCATGAGTCGCCTCTGTCGCGCTGGGAAGTTGTTTTGGAGAATGTGCTGCATTCTGTGCGGTTGTTATTATGCACTGCTACGAACACTACCCCTCATGAACCTTTCTTTAACTTCCAGCGCAGGTCTAGTTCGGGCGAATCCCTGCCGTCGTGGCTGACTGACGGCCGAAAAGCTTATCTTAAACGATTTTCTAGGGCGAATAAGACCGAACCCCTGGTTGAGGAGGTTGAACTTGTTAGTGTGAAACCTATGTTTGCTTGAGTGCGCTGTCCCGGCGGTCGTGAAGTCAGTGTTAATATGCGTGATTTGGCGCCTTGTCCCGGCGATGTCGCCTTACGGCCAACACAGGGGCAACGTTCGTCACCTGTGTCGTTGAATGTACGTGGGGATAATGCGGACGACTCTGCTTCCCGCGTAAATCTTGATGTGTGTGGTACGAACGAGCAGCAGAGCGACTCACCTGTAAATGAAAGTGACTTGTCACTTTCTAAGCACGATTTCATTTCACGACGTTCGGCGAGAAGTAACAAGAATGTACCACAGTTACGATATGTGCCTTCGTGATTATGGTGCATTGTGCCGTACTTACTGTCATGTTTTGTTATGCTTTATGCCCCTGTCGTAGTTATTTTCTCATCACTTGCAGTTACGTTTCTTGTAGACGGGGAGGAATACGGTGATTTGTGCTAATGAGTGGCCACGCTTACCCGGAGGCACTGCTTGTGGAGTTTGGTTGTTGCGTGAGCTTTCATCGTTGCCCTCGCAAGTCCCTTGAAATGCTTTCATTCTGTAACGGCTGCAAAGCGCCACAAAAAACAAAACCAATCAATTAATCATTCTGTAACGTGCTCGGCAGCGACTTAATGTCATGCAGTTTCTGCAGTTTTGGTGTAATGCAGTTTCGTTGAGCTGTGACTAGTCGACTTTCAATATCGTTTAAATTTTATAAAGTCTACGAGTTTTGATTGCAGTTCAGTTCAACCTGCACAATAATGTGGTTTTACTGCAGGTTTTATTACCTTGACGGGTACTGGTACGTAGTTAGCCCATATGCTGCACAAGAAATTAGTTGCTGGGGAGTTTCTTTTGACAATGTGGTTTTTAGAGATGCACATTATCTTTAGAGAGCAGGCGTGAGCCTCCAGCATTCTGCGACACAGCACAGTAAACCGCTGACTATCTGAGACGCACGTGATTCGCACATCCGAAACTTTGAGGCGTAGAGTGGAATTTGCGAAGGTGTCTATAATGAAAAAGGTTCTGGAAGCCAATCTGTATGTTCACAAAACAAGCAAAAACTCTGACACTTGAGGTCACAGCTGTTGAATGGTTACATGACATTGCTCCAATTGCACTGCGTCACAATCAAGCTTGCAAAGGACGAAGAATTCTTCGCAAGACCACAAAGAAACAAGGAATTAATGGTACAAGATTGCAAACTGTGCCTTCTTCGTCCAATTGATTTTCTAAAATTCTGATTTTTATCTGCAGTTGCAAGACGAGAGCTTTCAAGCATCTGAGTATTCAGTTTCCAAATCGGATTATGTTATGATTATTACTTACGAACAAAATTATTGTGCAATGGCGAAAAGAGAGATATCACCAGCACAAGCTGAAGAGGAGTCTTTGCAAAGATTTTACAGTTTGCTATCACGATACAGAGTATGAAGCCGAGAAATTCGTATGATTTTGAATGTCGAGCTGCAGCTCTGTAAAACGAGACCCCATTTATCCCATTTGCTTTGTGCTTTGTGCACGTGACCGGAATGCTCCAAGAAATGCTAGTGATGCGAGTACTGCTTGCTGCAAGGAAAAGGAAACAACCTATAGGGCTCCCAAGCGCCAAGTGACGTGTAGACAATCCCAGCCTGGCTTGGTCGCACTTTGATATGGAGCTTGCAGATCTACACATCGGTGTCGGAGCAGGCAAATGTTTGGGGGTGCGAAGAATTTTTGCCCGAATTCTCCCAAACTTGCCCGAAATAAACTCCACTTAAATCAAAGTATGTTGGGCGCCATTTATGCTCATACTTTGAGGGATTTTGTGAAGGTTTTTAGAGATTTTGGCCGGATTTTAAGGGATTTTAGCCGGATTTTCACTACATCAAAACTTTTGGGGGTGTGCTTGAACCCTCTGCACCCCCGCCTCCTACATCAGTGGATCTACAGATCTACTGTATCAGAGGGTTCTGATAAAGATATGAGGTGTTTCGAGATTTCTTAGATCTGCTTCCCCCGCAATTGTCCCATGAGTAAACGCACGTTCAGAAACAAAGAAATAAATAGCGTTTCTCTTCGAAAGAAATTCCAAATTGTTCTACTTCTTTCTCTAAATCATCATTTTACTGCTTGTGCTCAAACATTTCGTGACTTTCATGGCCGTAGCCACGAAACAGTCAAACACTGATCAAAAAGAAAGTTAAAAACAATGAATTACGTATGGCTGTGCAAGCACTCATACATTGCCTTCGAACTTCTATTGACGAATTGCTCGGCTTTAAAAAAGTGTGTTGAGGACAAGATTGAAAAGAAATGTCAAATATATGAGGAATGTTGGGCTCTGGTATACATTAATATAAAGTACTGATGGCACTTACTTGGAAAGCTTTCGCTTTGATAAAGTGTTTTGTTCATTCTAATTTCCATCATTCAGTTTTTCTCTTAGGCTTATTCATAAACTAGTGGTTCCCAACCGGGGGTCCATGGACCCCCAGCATCCACAGACAAATTCTGTGGGTCCATGAGCTTTGTATGTAAAAGATTAAATCATCTAGTACTACAAAATAGATAGAGGAAATTAGTATTGACAAAACGAAAACACCAACAAAATCAGAAGTTGTAAATATTCCCACAAAAAGCTCCACGCGGTCAAAGACAAAAAATAGGTGTTAGGCCTATAGTTGTGGGAACAGTCAGCTAGACTCTAGCTGCAACTGATCACCATGATTAACTCAACTCATCAGCGTAGCTTACATAGCAATCAGAAGTGAGATTAATTTAAACACTGGGCTAATCAGCTATTTTTACCCATAAAAAACAAATTTAAAACTAACCCTGACTAAACCATATTTTTAACCCCTATCACTAACTCTGGTTCTCACCTCAACCTGTCAACTCTTAACTCCTACACTGACTAAAAACTTGTGAGGTGATCACGGAGCCGGAGTGGCAGAGTAGACTCCGGCTGGAGTCCATGTTTTTTGCCAAAGCCAGAGCAGGACCGGGAGTCAAAATTATGAAGAAACACCGGACTCAGAGCTGTAAGCAGGGGTGAAATTTTCAGATTTTACAGGATCCGGATAAGAGATTTTATTGAAAATTTCCCTGACATGCTAATTATTAGTTTGACGTCATGACGCTTTTCTCTTGGTTAAACTGGACAGTGAACGATTCAACACAGGCTGCTGAGAATAAGAGATGGTGGCAAAATGACGTGCTCTGTTCTGACTGGTGCATAGCCAAACTCAACTGCTGTATCACAGGAATATGTTTTTTTAGTTTTTGTAATTACGTCGGTTACTAAAATGTTTATGTTGTGTGAAGTGTTCTTTATGATTACTGCCTTGTCGTTCTGTTGTTCAATTACGCGTGCGTTGTGAATGCCTTCAGCGCATACCTTTCGTTTCGCGGTTGTTGCCTTCGTGTTCGATGGTCATACGCAGTTAACACGGTGCTGGTAGGACAAGTGTTCAACTCTCAGCCGGGTCTTACCAAGACCTTGTAAATTGGTACGGCAGTTTTCTTACCAGGTGCATGGTATGCATAAGAGCTCAGGGAACACATCCACAACACAAAATTAAGCCGAGTCAAATGAAACTACACGCTGTACCAACTCAGTCGTGGCGCTACAACACCACTGTAGTTATAAAGCGCTATCACAGAACACCACATAAATAAAATTCGCAGTTAACACGACATGGTGTTAGAAGTGGGATCCACGTCAAAGTCGCCTTAGTATTTTTGGTTCGCTTTCTGTAAGGTGGAAGCAAATGGCGACTTTCCTGGTAGTGCCACCGGAGCAATTCAACTTTTCTCGGCCGGAAAGCCAGCCACAATGGTTTCAGCGTTTCGAACGATTTCGCGTTGCCTCTGGAGTGGCGAAGAAGGAGCAGCCTTTTCAGATTAATACGTTAATACACACTATGGTCCCCAAGCGTAGGACGTCTTGAGTGCGTTGAACTTGAGTGACGACGAAAAAAAGGTTTACGCAACAGTCGCTGCTTGTTTAGAAGAGCACTTCGTGGTTCGACGAAATGTAATTTTTGAGCGGGCTCAATTCAATAAGCGAGATCAGAGCGAGGAAGAAACGGCAGACGCGTACATCACCAATATAGTATGACGGGCCACTTGCATTTCGGTGAACTGCATGATGAACTCCTCAGAGATCGAATTGTGGTCAGTATCAAACACAAAAATCTCTCAGATAAATCGCAAATAGATCCTGAACTAACGTTGAAAAAGGCTGTGGACCTGGTTCGGCAAAGAGAAGTTATGAAGCGCCAGCAGATAACTTTAAACAACGTCACAACCGCTCTTGACATAGACGGGGCAGTGGTGCCAGAATCTCAAAGAGACGAAAGAAACACGAAAGAATGCCAACGGTGTGGTCGACTTCATGCAACGACAGGAAAGCGTCCCGCTCTCGGCGCCAAATGTTTCCGTTGCTCTGGTGTACGGCATTTTGCTCGGTGTTGTTTCACCGGGCGTGTTTCGGAGAAACCTCGGCGTAAGGAGGTGAACGTTGTTAACATGACTGCTTTTGATGAGGAGGAAGTTTCATACCTCGGCGAAGTTGCAAGTACGAACGTTAGTAACTGGGCAGTGATACTGGGTGTGGAAAAAACGCGTGTCCATTTTAAAGTCGACATTGGTGCCGATGTGACTCTTCTCGTAATTTCGATATTTTTAAACTTTCCATTGTCACATTGACGCCTCCCGATCGTCGCCTTGAAGGTCCAGATGGAAGTGCACTAAACGTTGTTGGGAAATTTGATTGCTTACAATCATATAAAGGTGTGACTTCCTTGCAGACAATCTACGTTATTCGCCCGGGTGGCCTGCATTGCTTGGTAGGCCAGCCATTGAAGCACTAAATATCATTGGTACAATAAGGGAGGTAAACACCGCTGATGCTATTAAGTACCGTAATTTATTTCCGAGTTTAATCGGAAAACTTGGCTTAGTAGAAAGTGAATGCACTATACGGTTACGAGAAGACGCTGTTCCATTTCAAGTTGCAGTACCCCGTAGAGTAGCTCTTCCCTTCTTTCAAAGGTCAAAGCAGAACTGGATCAGATGCTCCAAGACGGCGTTGTTTCGGAGGTAAAGCAACCTTCTGACTGGTGTGTTGGCATGGTGGTGGTGCCTAAACGTAATTCTAAAATTCTACTATGCGTAGATTACATAAAACTGAACGTTTGAGTAAAACGTGAAAAGCACCCACTGCCACATGTAGATCAAGTTCTTGGTCAATTGTGTGGCGCCAAGTATTTCTCAAAGCTTGATGCTAAGAGTGGCTTCTGGAAAATTTGACTATCAAGAGACTCACGTTTGTTGACTTCGTTTATTACACCGTTTGGTGGTTTCTGTTTTAAACATTTGCTTTTCGGCATTTGTCGCGCTCCCGAGCTTTTTAGGGTAGGATGTCGCAAATTCTGTCTGGCTTATCTGGTGTTGTTTGCGAAATGGATGACGTGCTCGTTTTCGGTTCGTCAGAGCAGGAATATGATGAACGCCTGTGAAAAATTTTGCGCATTAAGAAGAAATGTGGTCTAACGTTGAACGACAAGTGCGACTTTGGTAAACGTTCCGTGAAGTTTTTGGGTCATGTCATAGAAGAGAAAGGCGTTCGAACAGATCCCCGTAAAGTCAATGCCATCGTGAACATGCCTGACCCCAAAAGCGTAACTGATGTGAGGCGCTTCCTTGGCATGGCAAACCAACTGGGTAAATTCTCTCCTCAGTTGGCCGTCCTGTCTACTCCTCTGCGTGATCTCCTGCGCAAAGATGTAATGTTCGTTTGGAGACACAAACACGAGGCTTTTCACGCGTTGAAACGTCTATGTAGCTCAACGGAAAGTCTGTGTTTTTATGACTTTCGCGAAGAAACTATTGTTTCTGCAGATGCTTCGTCTTACGGACTAGGAAGTGTCCTGCTGCAAAAGCAAGGCTCAGGCGAGTGGAAACCTGTTACTTTTTGCCTCACGCTCGCTCAACGACACAGAAAAGCGCTATATGCGCAAATTGAAAAGAAAGCTTTAGCTGCAAGGTAGGCTGGTGAGCGGTTTTCCGACTATTTAGTGGGGTCGCAATTCCAGATTCAATCTGATCATAAACCGCTTGTTTCAGTGCTGGGTTCAAGAGAACTGTTGGAACTCCCACCTCGAACTCAGCCATATCGCTTGAGATTGATACGATTTTGTTTTAAGATTGTGCATGTACCCGACAAAGCCTTAGTGATAGCTGATGCTCTCTCACGCGCTGAGGAAGAGAAAGCTGAACTTGCAGATCACTTTTTATGCATGGAACTCAATGCTTTGCCGGCTACACAAAAACGTTTCGCTGAAATAAAAGCTATGCTAGCCGAATATCCTGTATCTGTTACAATAGCGAACTACGTAACAAGAGGCTGGCCGCAGAAGTCAAAGTTATCGCCGCCAACAAAACCATTTTTTCCCTTTAGAGAGGAGTTATCAGTTCATGACGGATTGCTTCTACTGGGAAGCAAACCCGTTTTGCCCCCTTTTGGAAAAGGGCTCTACAAAATTTTGTAGAAAATCTGAAGTTGGCAGCTTATTTCCGATTAAAAACGCCTTGGGAAACTGACGCACAAAGAAATGCAGGACGATAAGGCAAACACAAGATACCACTCCACACACACCTTCACAAGTAAAACACGGGGAGAAAAAGAATTGAGTTTGAACTTTGAAGTATGCTAATAGTACTGTTTGTCAGTCTGTTTGGCGGCCGCTATGTCCGATCATAACGTGCTGTCGTAACATTAGATCAAGGGTTCTCAACCTTTTTGCGATCTCGTACCACTTAGGCACCCCGTATTGTCAACGCGTACCACTTTTTCCAGAACAACTAATTTAATCCAATCTTTGTTTATTCAGAAGAATCATACACATTTAAATTAAAATAACTACAAAAGACCACAACTAATTTAATGAGAATTTGGTGTTTGTTTACCTTCTACCAATTGGCCGATGAGTGGTGTAAATTTTCTAACAGCGCAGCGAAAGTCATCATGTTACGAGACATTAAGCAAGCAGGCTACAAGAAAATTTATTTATTTAGATACGTAAGCTAGAAATCTGTAAGAATTCGTAAGCTAGAAAAATCCGATACGTAAGCTAGAAATCTGTGAATCCAAGTTTTTGTGAGCAAATAGAAGTTATTCGCGTACTACCTGGAAGATCTTCGCGTATCACTAGTGGTAAGCGTACCACAGGTTGGGAATCCCTGCATTAGATAGAATTGGGAAGTGCGAACATTCCGGTTCCTGCACAATGTGGCGTTCTTTGTGAGCGTCTGCTTCGCTTGCACACACGCTGGTCGGAGGGGCGTTGCCGTCTTCAGGCAGAACGACAAGCATTTGACGGTTTCTTCTCAAAACTCCTTGGGGCCTTTCAACAAGGTAGGACCTGGGCGTGTCAGCGTGAATTATCACCACCCCATAACTGCTCGAGTGATTGTCTTTAATCGACACTGGAGTTCCTTTGGTCAAATCGGACAGTACTTGTGCTCGATGGCGTCGGTTGTAATGATCGATTTGCCTCATCTGGCTTCATCACGCTTTTTCACAAGTTCGAAATCTGGCCATGGCGGAACAAGCTCTGTTGGATCGCTGGCAGAGACGTCCTCAGCTTTCTACCAAGCATCAGTTCAGACGGACTAAAACCATTTCGAAACGGAGTAGAGCGATAAGCTAACATGGAAAGATAGGGATCCGTTGCTTACCCGAGCATGACCTTTACAGTTTGTACTGCACGCTCCGACTTCCCATTGCTCTAAGGATAACGTGGGCTGAACGTCACGTGGATGATCGAAAGCTCATTCACGAAACGCGCAAATTCCGAAGACTTGTATTGGAAACCATTATCAGAAATAAAACGTCTAGCATTCCAAAAGGGGAGACAATAGACTTGATATGATTGATTAAAGTTTGCTGCAGTCGTAGAACGTATTGACGCAACTTCGATCCAACACAAGAAATAATCAACAACAACCATATACTGTTTTTTGTTAAGCACAAACAAATCGGAACCGACCGTTTCCCAGGGTCGTGAAAGCCGGGTAATGGGCAAAAGAGGCTCTCACTCACTGACCGTGCGTTCCGCGCAAAGCAAGCAGTTTGTCACCATTTCCTCCACCTCCATGCTGAGATGAGGCAACCAGACAACCGCCCTGGTCAGGTATCGACATTTGACTATTCCTAAATGACCTTGATGAATTTTTCCAGAATATCAAGTCGCATCGAGGGGGTTATGATGAGCCTGCTGCCCCGTAGAAGTCAGCCATCATGACCTGATCACTCGTCTCGAAGTTTACCTCTGCGCTTGTTTTGTAAGCTGCATCTTGTTTTGGGAGCAGTATTCACAATTTCGAATTTTTAGTGAAAGTACAAGACAACAGTGTAGCCTATGTATCTCTAAAATGAAACAACTGGAGTGCGGGTTCAGTCAAGCGAAAAGAAATGCGGTTTGTTTGAGAATGTTCCTAAACATATTATTAATATCTTGCAAATTAATAATATAGGAGATATAAGTTTAAATTAACTGTGTGAAAAAAGTAGTAAGAAGTGTTTCAAATTTAGCCTATGGGTCTTCATTAGTGGATGTTAATAACTAAAATGATAGCAGCTTGTTTACTTGTGTTATGATTAATAGCCTACTCCGGTGAAAGAGTTGAACGAAACTTCGTTTAGGTGAGAACATCATATGATTTTGTTTCTTGGTTTCAAGTTTTCAGAGTGTTATCAGGAGTAAGAGTATAAATTTTTAATGAGCTACGGAGCAGGATCAGGAGTCAAAAATTGACTCCTGTCACCTCTGGACCATACCCTGCAAGCTGACTGAGCTAATGACGCCTGATGAGAAGACGAGCTTTAGAAACACTTTTGTCAAATTCAATGTTGAAAAAGAAAAAGTTAGCTCGATTTCGTCTGGAAAAACTCTTTTTTTCATACACTGGAAAATACCATAAAATTTAGCCTGGTTTTCGTCTAGTTCCAAACTTCTCTTTTGTCGCCAAGTCGATTCAAATTTAACCTGATTTTCAAAATCCGGTGGCCCATTTCACCATTTGCCAATACTGTTGCTGACTATTTCAATGCTTGGTGAGTGAACAAATTTTCACATTTTTCCACCAAATGCCATTTATATGCAATTATCCCGCCCTTAGCAGCACTTGTTGTAACACAAAATTCCATTCGTAATACAGTTTGATTGTTATGCAATATCAAGTTGTCACGTAGTAAGTTTCATGAAACATACATCATTTTTGGCAACCAAAGCGGATAATAACCTTTTCTAGTAGAGACCATTTGTACGTAACTATAAACTGGTTTTATTAAAGGGGTCTATAGCCTTCAGCCAAATCGTCAAACAATCCATGACACTGAAAAGGTTGGGAATCACTGTCATAAACATTTTTCACTCCTGGTCTTCCTGAACTTACAATTGTTTTATGAGCACACATGCAAAGAAAAGTGACCTCATTCACCGTTAAGCAGCTCAAATTTAATTAGAGACTGGTAGATAGTTTAATCAACCTGAACCCTTTTTGAAAGAGCTCAGCAATACTGAAAGATCACCGGACTTGATAAAATCATTCCGACTAGGAAAACTAACTCAACAAAGTTTTCACGGATATAAACAGGTCCAAGTTGCTGAGATCCACGGTTTTAACAATATCAGCAACTGCATAAGCTTATTTAAGCAGATTTGGCCACATCTGCAGTACTCTATCTATTCCACATTAAAATAGAGAAGTATTTTTGCAGCAAAAATGTCTTAAATCTTAGTCGCAAGAACGTATTCATTGTAACAAAAGATGTGTTTGCAGACTTGAGTAAGCGCAGTTGACAAACAAAAGACATTTTCGTCGGTTGAATTCACCTCCAAATGCCTTTTGCTTACTGTATATATCACTGCCAGGGAAATTAGCCATAAAAGTTGCTGAACACCAACCTCATAAGCGGGTATCTTTCTCCGCAAACAGCTGCGAAGTCGTCGTTGTCGTAAGCCCAAACCATTGCTCCACCAAGTCCGCGGTCTTTAAGGTAATTGATCTGCGCATAAGAATTAATAATGAAAGCGCCACAGTTGACATGCAATAACCTAGTCAGCGCAAGACGCAAGTTTTGGCAACAATTTCAAATAGCGCTTTAAATATCTGTCATCGTTGGCCCCACTTCTGATGCTACTGTAAATGTGTAATGTATAAAGGATTCGGTTTTTCATTTTAGTACGGAATAGTCACCACAGTTTGTGGCAACAAACTTGCATAAATATCTTAAAATCAAAAATTTTTAATGAAAAGCGATAGTTAACAAATTTTTCATAAATCTAATGTTTTTCAAATTTTTATTATGGCATAATATTTGCAAGCCATTCCTTCTCGAAACTTTTTTGTGTGAATGCCATTTCTAGCCATCGTTTTCCAATTGAAATAATCAGGTAAAAATAGTTCAAAAAAAGATTTACGATATCTAAGGTTATCAGTTAGACCGAGTAATAATTGAACCACACACTGAACGTTTGGTCTCAGTTTTCCATGCAATAATTAAACGGTGTTCTGCTCCTATTGCAAGTTTTGATTTAACATTCCAAACCTTTTATTCCAGTTTTATCTTACTTAATAGGATAAGGCAGATCAACATAACACGTAAAAAAACGTTGAATTTTTTGTTTTTGTTACTTTTCGCATGATTTATCTCCAAAATTTTATTAGATTTTGAGCTGAGAGGTTATTCGTGTTCCTATGCCAACTTGAATAATAGAAGGTAAAAAGTGCTGTGATCTGCGTCACGAAAATTTGAGCCATGTCTTGACATCAATCCATGCCAACGGTATTCATCTGCTTACCAGAAATCTACTCGGAGCAGATTAATTCATTTGCGAATTTTAAGAGGTACAAATTTTAAACTAAATGTAACTTTCAAAATTTTTTAAAATGTTTTTTAAACAAAAAATTTGATTGCAAACATTTAATAAAACAATAAAAAGCTTGATGTAATTGGAAAAACTAGTGAAACGTTTAAACATTTTATGAAATGTTTGAAGAGTATGTCCAGTAAAATTTTGAAATTTATCCTAATGAAGGATTAGCAAGGTAAAAACGACAAATGAGTTCTTGTACACTTTAAAACCAACGTTTGCAACCTAATTTATGTAGAAATATAATTACCTGCAACTTTGATCCACAACATATCTTGATGTCGAAATCATCCAAATGAAATTAAAATCAAAATGTTGAGCAAAGTGGTTTGCGTAATTGCTAATATAAAGGTACTGCAACTTCTCACCATTTTTCATAAAAATCTCTTGTTTCATTGTTTATTTTTCATTCCAATCTCCTGACTTTTACAGTTTTTTACCTGCTGAATCCCTGAAATTTATACTATGAATTACATGTATACCACAATATAAATTGCATTTACCGTTTTCAACTTAATTCACAACTGTGTTACACAGCTATGGCAAACCTTCCCAGTGAGGTGGTTGTGGGTTATCCGCAAACATTCTTTGAATTGGATGCATTGTCAACAGAGTGATTTTCGAAAAAGAAAGCTAGCAGACTCAAACGGTTTTGCTCAGCTTACCCACCTTTGTTATGATGGAACCTTTGTCATCATATGATATCCACTGGTCACCGCTCTTAATTGCAGGAGCCATGACGTCATCGTTCCAGATTCTAGTTGCTCCAGCATTAACTAAGGGGCATATCTACGCAGATAAAATGATACAGTTAGGCTGTAAGCAAAGGTTCATTAGACGTTGTGAGTATTTCCTGAGTTGTACACAGAGCTTTACACTACGAGGTCATCCCTTTGTGGTCTGCAATATATCCCCGCCTCGGCCCCAAAGGTCTGCTTTGTCTGTCGCGGCCTGTCACGATCCGTCGCGATGGATCGCATTTGCAGTTGGTTAGAGTCGTTCCTTTGACCATCCGTACCTTTTGAGGTACTAATGTTACAACAAAACTTAAAATATGCAAAATGTTCTACTTTTTGCAAGCTTTTTGAATATATAAAAATATTTTGCGTTTTCGTCTCCTTTCATGAGGTGCATGACAAAATCTACACCACACTCAGAAATTCTCTTACTTTTGTAAGCATCAAAACCTTTGCAAAGGAAAAATAATTTCTTTTGATAAGCTTAAGCAATTCTTTTAACTATACACATGTACATTTATACATTGCATAAGGAAAGATAAGCACAACTTCGAACAGAATCACCAATTTCCAAAAGAAAAACAAGACATTAAAAGTGCATGTGTTCTGTCATGACCGTAAAAGTGTAGCAACAAAACGATCTCTAGCTTTGCAGCCAGCTCTTTGAGGAAAGTAAGTAAAAGTGTAGGTTTCATTTCCTTGTACCTTTTAACAGTGCGGTATTTTTTGCAACAATCATCGAAACGCAGTCCTCGTTTATTACAGGTCTCACAGTACAAAGAAGTTGTTTTGCGATGTTACTTACTGTTGCAAACCCTGCCGATTTTGTTGAGGCCACTAGGAAATTCAGCAATAAAATGAGGTTTGTGGTTGAGCCTGTGTGCTGTATCCACTGTACTATACTTAGCTGGCCAAGTCTGTTTGTATATTGTGCAGAGTGTACGCAACATCTTTCTAATATATGTAGGTCAAAGAGTTGGGGTTATACCATGAAATCATATTTCAGATATTTCCTGCTATCAGCGAAAACGCCCTGACAGCTTTCCAGCACATTCACTCATTGAATTGCCAAGGCTGAACTCTAGTGCACTCCCACAACTCATGCATGAAACCACAAAAGACCTGAGAAAACTTCAGACGCAACCATCATCAGCAGGGCTTCCATTCTGTAATTTCTAAAAAACCCAGATTGTTCATGAAAAAAAAACCATTTATCTACCAAAAAAACAGAAGTGCAAAAAGACATATAAATACAACACATGATGCAAAACGGTGATTAAAATACTGACTTACTCATAGTTCCTCTTCTAAATTTTTGTCTGCAGCGTTAAAATTAACATTCGGATCACTATTCTCTGTTGCTGAAGACATTTTATGTTAAAACTAATAAAGCTGATGACATACTCCGTTGTTGACATCTCTCACTTTTCAAACTTAAATGTACAATTACTGTTTTGCTGGCTTCTTGACAATGTTTGTTTTGCCTTTTCCCTAATAATTTTGGTTTTAGCGAGTTTGTTTTTATTTTAACATGATTAACAAGTAAAATTTTTCTTTCTAGTGATGCAGTAGAATGTGGCAAACCGCAAATCTGGTTATTAAATCATAAAGTATTCCAAAGTCTAAGTTATCTAAGCCATCTTTGATGTAACACAGATAATACCAGAAATCAGGGACATGTAGATTTATTGGACAAGTACACAGGTTTAAACTATTGATATAGACTCCAGCCTGTTTTTTTTCATTTTTGCTGAGACATTTTGGTGATTTGTCTCATATTAGTTTTAAAATTTGCCGTAACCACACTCACTAGTTTATATTTTAGGACATCAAGTTCGAATTGACTTAATTTTGTTTTTCATTAAAAAATACAGTCTATGACAGAAAAATGAACGAAAATAACCTAGCCCAGGCCCGTAGCCAGGTTTTAAGATTTTGGGGTGCACAGTACATTTTTAGGGGGCAATATTTTTGTTTTATTTTGTCAATTTTCAACTATTAACTGAGCAGCATATTGCCATATGTCTGTTTCCAGTCTGATCACATAAGATTTGTGATAGTACCGGTATGCTGTGTGTCGGGGGAGCCAAGCAGGGGAGGACGACTCCAGCGCCTCTCTCAAAAAAACAATGACTTTTTCCAGAAAAAAAGTATCCACATAAAACTAAGAATATTTGTTTAGTTATGCGCTTTTCTCTGGAAACAACAAAGAAAACCAACATGAAAAAATAATTCGCCTATGCTTCAATATATTTTTCTGACTGCGTACCAGTACTTGATGCCAGTTTGTCGCCTTTGATTCAATAAAAACTTTGTTTGATGTTTGCCTAATGCGCTGTTAACTTATTTGAAAAACATAACAATATTTTGGCATAAACAACAAAACTGAACCAATTTTTTCGTGTCAGCATTTAAAGTGAACACACCGGTACGAAAGAAACTCCGTCTAATTCCTCAAAAGAGCCACAACAATGCACGAGATTATATACAGCATAATAAATACATGCATTCTTATGGTCACTGAAACAATCAATGAATCGTTCCCATTAACAGCTGGAAGTCGAACCATGTCAGGGATGTAGTTCTAATAAAAAAGGTGAGGGAACGCATCCAAAAAATAGCCATTTTGAAACGGCTTCAAACTCATTTTAACAAAACGTGAAAAAGGTGTGGGAACGCCGTTTCCACGCGTTCCCGCCCCACTACACCCGTGAACCATGTAGCCTACTCTAGCATGTAGACGATCTACCTTTTATCAACACCCGCAGTGTTTTAAACGTCTTTTGGTACAACGAAAAACGAAAGCATGAAAGAATCAAGAAAAGAAATTTTAGCATAAACTGTCACATAAGCGCCAGTTCTGATACCTGCTACATAGCATAATAGATGAATAATATGCATGGAGGCACTAGCAGTGTCAAGAGAATACTTTAAACATGTAGTCGTCGAGTTTGGTCGAAAATTCAGAAACGATGTCTTCATTTGCCACAGCAGCTATTTTTTTTCAAAGCGTAACAAGACCAGCTGACATTTATGCGGTCGCAGGGGCGTAACGAGGGGGGGCACAATTCCCCGGGCGCCGAATCACTATGGGGACGCTGAATTACTACGGGGAGCGCGGAATGACTGCGGGGGCGTCAAAAAGTCCAACTAATGTCACACGTATTTCCTTCAATACAGTACATTTGCTTCCTAAAGGCCTCAAATTCGAACATGGTGGCGCCAAACTTCCTTCTTGCCCTGGGCGCTGTCTAACCTCGTTACGCCCCTGTACCCTTATGTGCCATGCACCTGCTATAAGGTGTGAGTATCCTCACCACACTGGAGAATCTTGCTTCGCATATGGCAGTCGAAACTGCTACAGTTAAGCCCACGCTCAGCAGCACCGTATATGATGGGAGAAGCTGCTTTATACTTCCAAAACCATTTCAAAAACTGGTCCAAATTCATACGGGTGCTTTCATTCAAAGCACATCAGGAAGCTTTGATGAGACAATGCTTTTCACAATAGTAGTTTCAGCATCGGGAAGATCTTCACTGATACTTTTGGTAGTTGAATTGACTAAAGCACAAAGAGGTTGTAATTCTTCCTTGTCGAGAAAGCAATTCTATGCTGGTAAACGAGCACACAAAGATTTGATCAGAGACATATTAAATTCCAAAAACCAGTGGCTGAATTCGCTCCGAATAGTATCAACGATTTCAAAGCAAGATGCTTTCAAATTCAAACTCTCACTTTCATTGTGAATTCCGATGTGTTTTGTTATGAATGACGTCCTCTCTGAATCGAGATGAAACTTACTTTTTTCGCTTGTTCAGGAAGTGATGTAGTTTCGCTTATTTAGAAGGTGGGATAACTGTAGATTGATTGCACCACACACTAAGTACGGAATATGCGCTAGCTGCATTTTATGCTGATTTACGCTAGTCAGTGCTACATTGATCTATGCACATGCTGAAGCATTTCTATGTCAGACACAGAATTCCCTAACCTTTTTTGATCAACTTCTAAGTCGCATACATTATCTTTCTGGGTTTGGTTTGACTATTACAAGAAGTTCTGTTTGACTACAAGCATAGCCTCACACCAGTCCAATGTTCCCTCTAAGATGCGCAACTGCGCAGTACCACCAATTCATTTGCCCAGTGAAATCTGATTCTTGTACACTTGCAACATTCCGAAACGTTGGAAAGCAAGAAAACAAGAAGCTATTTGAAATAAATGTGTAGGCCCTACTTTGTTCGTATTTTAATAAGATTTTACGCTTATCCTAAATTCTAATAATTCACGAAATTTGTGATTCATTTAGAATTCTGGCAATTCAGCCAGAGTTTCCAGAATTTTCTTATAGAGAATGCTGGCTAAGACTTTATGTTATAGCATTACCATAGCCAGCTTGCTAGTGCCATGGAGTTGTTCGCGCTAACAGAGAGACTGCAGAAACGGTTTCAAAAGACTGTCTCCAGTGACTGCGACGTCACAAATCTAAATTGTTACCAATGTGGACATTCCTTAATACAATTTATTTTGAAACAATGGGGTTACCTTTTAACGAAACGTGTGGTGATGTTGCGAGTTGGCGTAACGATCAAACAGACTGAAAACAAGCATTTGCAAAAGTTATAAATTTTTCGGGTTTGAATCATTTGGGGGGGCACTGCCCCCGAATGCCCCCCGTGGCTACGGACCTGACCTAGCCTCCAGCTGATCTTCAGGCACAAGGTGGGTAAAATGTAAGGCCACATTTGCTATTCAACTTGGATCTCTTGTGAGATCTTGAGCTGCAAAGTAATATAGAATCCCTAATCTGGCAGCAAATCCTTACTCCAATGCAAATTGTTCTTTAAGTTGCACGAGTAGGGCAACCAAGGTATTTGAACATTCTGTGGTAAACATTGTTTCACCAATTTTTTCAGCTGGCGTCTGGGATAACAACTATTCACCCAAATGCAAACCTTCCACTTGTTTAACCGTTAGTTATTCATTCATGTTACTACTGTTATAGGCTACGCGCAACTGCATGGCTGACTGTACTGGATGGTAAGCAACCTATAGTATTTGATAATGATATTGATACAGATGTGAAACCGACTGAAGTCGTTTTCAAGTATTTTTTCACATAATGATCGCAGCATGCGAACATTCGCATTGTAACGATCGGAAGATATGTTTATTATACTATTAGATTTACTGTGACTGATTGCCAAATTATTATCTCAAAATAAAAACAGATTTCACCGCATGTTTCATAATTAAACCTAGACACCCAGACGGACTCAAAAAAAAACAGATCTGGGTGAAAAAAAACAGCAGTGGGAGCTCTGATCGTCAGAACCAGACTCTCTAAAGGAGAAAAAGGGTCTGCTCTAGAGATGTCAACTGCGCTGTGACCGCGTCAAGCGTGGTGCGGTTGTGGAAAATTTTACCGCGTACCGGCCGCGCCGCGTGGCTTTTTTAAATTTTAAGCCGCACCAGCGCCGCGTACCGCGTTGACGTTCATCTAATGATGAATCTTTGCAATACACAGAGACTTCTCGGAAGTTATTGTCTTAGATCACAACAGTTGTTTTTCGTGTTTAGACTACAGCTTTTACCTGCGTTTCAGCGATGCCTTTGCGCCAAGATTCGTAGGCAGAATATTGCTGTTATTTTACATGCAGGTGGCGTGCTACAGTCACCGCTCTGATGCACTGGCATGCAAATTGCTGATCCAGAACTGTGCATAACTAACTGGTCGGCATCCAACTAGGAAAATGCTTTCAGGGCTGCAAGTCAAAACATTTTCAAGATTTGTAGGTAGTGTCTGTTTTGCTTCATGAGGCAAATGGTATATATATATGGTGGCTGTGCTGGGACTATAAATTTGCTTTTAGTTGAAGACGATTGCTTGATGTGGCCACATGACAAATAGGTAGGGCTACCTTACCGTCCTTATTTCTAAGACTTGTCCTTATTTTGCAGTACTACGTCTTAGAAAACATTACTGTCCTTTTTCATCAACACTAAAAAAGCCTTCAAAAAACTATACATGTTTTATTTCGAGACGTTTCGGATTATTCTTAATCCATCTTCAGTCAAAAAATGTCTTTACTGTCCTTATTTCTAAGAAATGTCCTTATTTGTGACCTGCGTCCTTATTTCTTAAGTATAACAATTTTAGATAAGCAATATCTAATAGACATGCAGACCATTACTATCTCATCGTAAACATTTTGTAATCAAGGTTTTGGTGGCGTCATAAACGTAGTATAATCTTGTAGCACAGAGACAACGCACTATCAGGCATTGTGAACGATGCAAGCTGCTGACCTCTGGTTAAGATTCTTAGGAAAGCTGGTTTTGTGCCGTGTTTCCCCGAAAATAAGACGGGGTTTATTTTAATTTTCACTCCGAAATTTACCACGGCTCATTTTCGGGGGATGTCTTATTTTGATATATCTAAAAATGAAGTTACAATGTAAAAATTAAGAGATTTGTAAATAAACAGAAATTACGAAAAACTGTCTACATTTACTTATCATTAACATGTTTTTTATTCAGAAACTCGTTAACAACCATTTATTGGCTGATAGTAGGGAAAGTTTTGTCGTCACCAGGTCAACTAGGGCTTATTTTATAGGTGGGCTTATATTAAAATCATCCTCAAAAATCACGCTAGGTCTTATTATCGGGTAGTTCTTATTATCGGGGAAACACGGTAGCGAAGGTTTAACACTTAATTGATTCAAAAAATAAGCAAGCGAAAAATACAGTTTCCGTAACGATTACAAGGAAGTCGAGAATAAAACATTGCTGAAGCAAATGGTTCCTGTAGATAAATAGGCAAATATATGATCTGATGTTAGTCGTGCAAAAAGAATCAATTGTTTTCTTTTTAGGTAAAAAAAAATTTCCTCAGCCGTCCTTATTTGTGGTTCTAAATAGGTGGTATCCCTGCAAATAGGATATGCAAAGAGGCAACGGGTTAGGGTTTAATAGTAATATGGCATAAGGATTTTGAGGTTCAGGTCAGGTTTTAAGGATAGGGTTTGTGGTTAAGGTTTTAGCCTACATTTCATGCAACACAGACAAGAAGATGCTAACAATCTGCCAGCCCTAAAGACATGACAAAATTAGTCCATTGAACTCTGACGTCAGTCAACTAAGCAAGTCATATGTTTTGAACTTGACATAAAATGTGACTACTTCAACCGATCAAGTTCCGCTAAAGGCAAAATAGCTCCAGCAGTGCTATTACTAACGAGGCAAAATAAACACTATGCGGCAAAATAGACACTGCCAAATTTATTGGCAAATCTTATACCCAGAGAAAAATGTTATGAGGAAAACAGTGCTTCAGGTAAGAGGGTGTAAATAGCAATTACTGTTGGGGGATAAAACTTTGGGTTAGCGGTGCAGTGCGAACTCGGACAAGGAAAAGTACAATAAACGCGGTCGCGGTGCGGACAGCTGACAGAAGTTGCTGATGCCGTACGGGCAGCGGACACAAATTTTCTGTCCGTGCCACCTATAGTCTGCTCCTCTCGTTCACTCCAGAGAAACTGGACTTGGTAATGGTATGGATGGCAGCTTGAAACATCCTATCACCACTCAGGTGGTGGTGGCCCAAATTACATGAATTTAATTATCATCAGTTTGGCGGCGGAGGTCCAGTAAGGGTAAAAATAGGTTTGAAGAGAGTAGGAGAAATTCCACACAGGTTGTCAACAAGGCGTCTAAACGATATGTAAAGAACAAACTTTGGCTTTTAAAAATAATGTTGACTAGTCTTTTAAAAAAAGTGAAAAAAAAACATAGTTTTTCACAACAACGCTTCGAGCGGTCTGTTTGCTGAAGTAGAAAAGGTCAACTGTCAATTAAAACGAAATCAGAGTTACGAAAATAAATTAACTCAAAGCTGATAACATACATTTTAAATAATGCCTTTTTTAAATCAACAGTGTTTTCTAAGGAATTTTCAAACGTCGTCGTTTGAACAGAAAACAGTATTCGATTTCACAATTGTTGATTTATGCTGCAGCGTGCAAACAGTAGAGTAAGCTTGTCTTATAAAGACAGAATGCTTTGATATAAACTAAAAACTGGTTGTGATAGTCATCCAAAATCTGCTGCTGTCTTTGTAATACAAACTCAGCTATCCATAACACTGTGACAGATGTTACATCAATGCTAGTAAAATTGTGTGCGGTGCACAACTGCAGTTTGGCTGTAAAGCAGGTTAATCGGCTCCAATAACGCATATGCCAGGCGTGCAACCAGTGGGGGAACATTTGGGGCCTTTTCCCCAAAATGAAAAACTTTCAACGAAGAAAGATGAAATTTTGTATTCTAACAATTTTTAAGAAAAGTCTTATTTGAATTTTTCCTTGTCCTACTGGTTAATTATCTCCTTACAAGATTTATCTTGAGACATGCCATCTGATCGAAAATTTCGTAAATGATTGGCACTTAACCACAAATATGCTGAAATTGTCAAAACATGGGAGATAGTTCAAAATGTTTGTATTTGCAAGGCATTTCTTATCTTTTTGTTCGTGTACCACTCTGAAAATTTTCAGAAATGCAATGTGTGTGCGCGCTTTGATTTCATTTCTTGCTTGTCTTCTGAGGAAGAGAGTTTGCATGCGCTCTCGAAACATAAACAATTAACACTGCGTTGTTATCACACCAGTGAATCAAAGTTTGCAGCCAGTAGGCTATACCTGGTCACAGAAACAGCATACTATGTTCACATTGTGTTAGCTTTACGTTAGCCTGGGATTACTGTAGGCTGCTATTTAAGAATTTTTGCATTTTATGTTCAGTGTTTATAACCGTTCTTGGAGTTTCACAACTAGGCTCTAAAAATGCAAGGGGAAGTTGAAATTTCACAAGGGTCTCAATTTTATTAGGTGTTGTTTAGGTAGTCCTGGAAAAAGTGGCTGGCGAGGCCCACCCACATCTGGTGGCGAGCGTGGTCCAACCATTCGTAATAAATTCAAATTGCATTCCTGCCTGCATTCCTTGGCAGACGAAGCCTCGTATCTACGATTAAAACAATAGCATCAGTGATCTACGGTATATTCGTACTTGGATTTCGGCCTAAAAAACAGCAGTCTTCGGTTGCGTTGCCAAAGCCCTAGCTCCTTCATCGATTGCGCTAGAGAGCTGTTCAAGAGCTCAAACGGATCGACCAGTCTAGTAGATTGCACTCGAAAAAAAATTTTTTGGTTGGGGGGTGCGGATTTTTTGTGACTGACGTCATAAGTGAAGTAGTTTTAGGGTCATTTTGGCTCATGTTACCTGGCCTAGGGCCCAACCGCTAGGCCAAAGTGTTTCGCTG
>Ga0210059_1001747_pt1 | contig 33216 bp, 17 predicted proteins | sample Ectturendosymbi2_FD_188042 | JGI IMG/M metagenome (GOLD analysis project Ga0210059, IMG submission 188042) | Ecteinascidia turbinata endosymbiont from Florida, USA - Sample 2 (SPAdes) (version 2) | ecosystem: Host-associated > Tunicates > Ascidians > Unclassified | place: Key West, Florida... | reverse complement strand
GGGCAACTATAGCTGCAAACGATCATCCATAGATTCACCTATCACGTCCTGCAACAGAAAAGACATTCGTTAAAAAATGGGTTTTTTATCGAACAAAATATGGGTACGCATCTTTTTGGGTCACCCTTGTACTACTGTATTGAGCAGAAAAATTAGTTTGATTTTCTGTGTGCGATTATAGTTATTAATATGTTCTAACACATTTGGATTTTCAACCTGAAGATAAGAAGCCATAGCAAAATCATAAAACATAAATAGCCTATGATCAAAGGACAAGGGACCCAGTCAAAATGCAAGAGGCCACGAACCAAGATGTTAAGGGCCTTTAGTCAAAGGATAAGCAGGTCCTTTATTCTTTGGTCATGGATAAGGCGGTCCAAGGTTTTTCAGTAAAAAGACATGGGGCCCCCAATCAAAATTTAAGAGGTTACAATATGAGAATACTCAGCCCTTGCTTTTTGAATCAGTTTGCTAATAGTTTGCATGATTTAGCTGCTAGCCTACCATTTCTAAGCTTTTGCTTCAATTTATAGGACTGAAGATGCATAATTTACGTGAAATCGATTTCCTAGTAAAACCACTTGCGATCTGAGTTAACTGCGTCGCCCTTATGGGGACTTATTACTCAATGACTGAAGCTGGTTTTCTGAAATGTACTTTTATAAGCACACCTAACCACTAATATTTGATATTAACCAGGGATAAGACACAGTGCATCAAATTACAGTTATGTTTTTTCTGTGATTTTTTAAACCACTGGCACAAAAACGTAGAAATTTTATTGAAAGTTTTGGTATATGCAAAGTTTTAGATAGTGGATAGATAAAAATGTTTTCCTGCACAGGTGTTTCCGGACACTTACAAAATGTTTTGTGCGTGAATTACCACAGGTAACTCGAATTTGAGGCATTCACCAATGAACAACCAAAGCACCATTTGCTTAATAGCAGTTCACAAGCCGTTGAAAGCTAATGAAACACAACTTTTGTTGTTTTTCTCTGCTGGATGCATAATATTTTTTCGTTCGTTTTCCTCATTTTGGTACGAAAAGACGAACAAGTATACATACGTTCAGCTTTTTGGGCCGTGGAGACCTATTATGAATTGTTCAGCACAGTATAGTCAAAATAACCTACCACAGGTTTTCCAGATTTGTTTTTCCCGAGATGAAAGGTTAAAGTGCAGTCCAGATTGGTAAATTCCATTTCAAACGCTCCGTCCAAGTCAAATGCACACCTGAAGATGTGTAAATCTCAAGCACGGTTTTCATTGCCATTGAAGTTAAACATTGTTTTGCGGAAGATTACCATAAAAAGTCTGTACTGAGGAGAAAACAGCCATTCAAGTCAGCGGAACAAAGGGTTGTTCGAAGCTTCAGCTTACTGGGTGGAATAAAGTCTACGCGAGTCTCCCGCAAACGGATTTTTTCAATTCTCATGCTGCAAGATAAAACAAAACGTTAAGAAGAATTGTCCAAACGCAAACTAAACACCAAATAAAATTAATCTTCTCACATATTCAAAACCTTTAAAATAACTGACAAACCAGAAACAACACAACAAACTTTTTGAGCGAGAAATGAAATCCACTGTTGTACTCAATGTCTGATATCTTCAAGTGGTTCATGCGTTCTCGAAAATAACTTAGAAGAGAATCTTTCACTGAAAACCAATAATGAAATGAAATAGGAAACTACAGAAAAAGTGAGTTTAACTGAATAACGAAAATAATCAAACGATGTCAACGTAAATTATTCCATAGAAAAATGAAAGATAACTTGTTTTGGCTTAAATTAAGCAATTACGCTGGCAGAACGATTTCTATGCTCTTGAGAACAATAGAAATTTTCCACACTTTGGAATTAGGTTCTGCAAATAGAGTTTTTGCAAACGCAATCACTTATAGCCACTGAAATAGCTGCTCTAAATTGGCATCAGTAGTTTTCCGTTTGTTTTTCCGAAAAAAGTCTACCAGAACTAGTGTCAAAGTTCCGAAAAAGGTAATTGCGGAAAAGATTAACAAAATCGATGTCTAAAACTGAGTTTTAAATATTTAAATAAATTTAAGTGATTGCGTTTGCAAAAAATCAGGAAATGATGTTCGATCAGAAACGGCGTTTTCTTCATAGATATGTTTGGTTACAGGCTTGTTACGTTTCATTGTAGCTCTATTGCGTTTATTAGAACGCTTGTTACTGCGATGCATGTTTAAAGTTTAGCCCCATGCATGTGGGAGTGAAGACGTTACACAATACATTACAATAGAAATACAAAAATGCAAAGCAGAAGAGACCAAACACAGAAAAACCAAACTACTGCAACAGCAGCATCAAATGGCGCTTTATTCATTACGCGATACTGCGGGTGACGTCAGCGTGAGACACGGCACTGTGTTGGTTATTAATGTATTGCCTATTAGAACCCATATGTTACGACGAACTTGGAGGATTTAAACCCTGCACCCACACGAGTGTGCAATTTCGTCTTTTTACTGATATTTCAGGACCTGAATTGCAGTATTACTCTCTTCAGCAGTTATGCTCTCAACTTTCTCAACCCCTGTTTGCAAGTTGGGTATTCGTTGATAATGTAATAATGGTTTACAGTGTGAGTGATGTAAGTTTTCTTGGAGCTTCACAGCAGCTCTCTTTCTCAAGTCTTATTCGTCAAACGGGCCTGTTCAGAGAAACAAATGTTGTTGGTGAATCTTCGTTCTGAAATTACGTTAGTACAAAGCAGAAAAGTTTTAGTTTCTGCCAAATTCCTGTTGTTTGGAAAACAGTGTTTTTTTCTGGACAATTTCCGATAACTGATCAGCTGCAGTGTAGGCATTTGTCTGCTTACTCGATTTATTTAACTTCGTTAACAATTTGATAATAGTTGTGATTATCGTTTCGATTTTCGTTCAAATATATCATTTTGATACAGCTTCGCTGTTTGCCAGAAAGCCACAATTCCGTCCCAAAGGCGTTGGGTGTGTTTTAACATGTCAGGATAACAGATGCTTAAGGAAAGTTTTATTTAATTTTCACCTTGACATCAAACAATAACAGAAGAAAGTCGTTGATATTTTTATCTCTTGGTTTCTTATGTAGTTGAGTCGATTATGATCTTCCAATAAAACGCTCAAATAAAACCTGAAACTGATTGAAATTGAGTATAAAAACCGTTTACCAAGGATGAAAAGACTGTGTTTTGCAGAACAACACATTTATGAACTACACTGTCGAGGCAGTATAACTTTATAGGCAAGGTTATCATACCGTCGTTATTTCTAAGAAATGTCCCTATTTTGACTTGCATCCCTATTTTTGTATTATTTTAAGTTGCGGGTGGCAACGTACAAATCCAACTGAATACAGGTGGTAACGCACAGTGAAGCAAAGAGAGAAACAGCCTTGGCGAAAGGACAGTCAAGACCATCCTACAAGTGAAAGTAACCTTTGACGAGACCTGCAGTGAGATGCACCAGGTAGCGTCTAAAGGCAAAGCAATGCTGACGCAGACCATTTCTAATACAAAATATGACTGATAACTGAATAGTTCAATCAAAAATTATATTCCTTTTTTATGATATTTCGTTTCCCGGTTGCCCTTATTTGTCAGTCCAGATCTATGGCAGCCCTGTTAATAAGGTTCGAGAGCGTTAATGTTAACAACATAGGTATTATGCTGCATGGAACGTCATTTCTTATGAAAAACACAGCGTTTATTTCAAACAAATTACTGTTGACTTGGAAAGCTATGCAACAATCCCCAGGGCGTTGTCTAAATGCCCGGGTACCATTAACTTTACAACTTGAAGTATTAACTTAACTGTGCACCTTGCACTTACAGTAATGGCAGTAAATACCAGAACTTGGTTTCATTATTAGGAAGAAAACCAACAACCCAACAATTCGCTGAAGGACAGTCTAGAAGAGGAAAATTACGTGAACGTGCCAAACATTTTTGAAGAAAACGTGCTTCCAAATAAAGATATAATTGTTTTGATTGTTTTCCTGTAATAATCTTATGCGAAGATTTGCCTGTGAAGTACAAAGACGATTTAGAGATTTATTAACTACCAAACGTTTTCATACAAATATTCGTCTGTTTCATGAGGTTTACTCACAGAAATTTGCTCCTGCATTTGCCACTTGTAGTGCAATTCCAGCATTTAGTGATGATGAAAGCGGAGATGCAACTGAGATCGTATTCGCCGACACACCGTCCATCACAGCAGGGTTTTAATCTTGTTTGAAAAGATGAATTAACCCAGGAAGTTCTTCACCTGAAAACCAGCTGAGATGTGACTGATGATTGATTTCTATGAGTTTATTAGAGCTGTACAAATCATATGCAAAGTCATAACTTGCTATAAAAGAAAACATAAGGAAGAGACATTTTGAACCAATTCAATCCTTCCATATTTCCTGCATACGTTACACATATTATAGTTTGAAAGGTACATTCGATCTAATAATAAAATACTTCGAAAAATTCGCTATGCAGTGGTTTTAGTCCTCAGCTAAAAGCTCTTCTTGTTTCTGTTGGGCTGACTTGCGGTAACAACAGACTCTGTAATAATCATTTGCAGCACAAGGCGCTAATGAACAACACTAGGCTGTGCTTCGTCAGGAAATGCTTTGGAGTTGTTTACGATGGAGGGAGAGCAACCAAATTACAACTGCAGCAAACACCGTCCCAGCATATGCTTACCTAAAGATACAATTGTTTCGTTGCGTGGATGATTACGTGTTTATCTGAGGTTCATACAATTTCGAGAAATTTTGAACAGTGCGATTTCACAACATCATCATTGTCGGAGAATTGTCGGATTTGTCGATCTACATCCATTGCAAATATCATTCTCAAGGGCTTACGCAGTCAAAACACATTTTATAAATCTTCTGGAGGTTCAAAAAGTGTTTGCCTAAATTGTTTCTGCGTCTGCCAAGTATAAAAGAATTGTCCCCAAGGTAAAAGTTGTATGAAGTAAGTCTAATAGGTTTGAACAACTTTCGTTTCGACAGTGCTCATCGATCAAACGTCTTGAAGAGTTCATTTCCTTCCTGCGGCTGCACCTACAGTGCGGCATCTCGTTGACTACTGAACCGCGTTCACCTGTCTTGAAAATGCTTTTAAATAGGTCCTTAATCACGTTCTGCGCGGGCATTGTGCGACATACAACATTTATGGAATAGTGCCTTCGGTTAAAATTAAGAATTGAAAACATTTTTAGGATTGTGGTGTCTCCAACCCGAAATAGTGAAAGACTCCATTGGCTCGTGCAGGATGACAACATATACCGCTTGTTGTAAGGGTGACGCAGCAGCAACATAAAATCTTTAGCTCAGATTCAAACATTAGGAAACCCAAATAGGGTTTACCGTCGTGAAACATACACAGAGCACTTTCAGTGAAACAGTTCAGAAAAACAATTTTTCACTTCCATTAATCATCGTCTTTTAAATTTCAGTTGGGACATGCCGTTTTACAAGCACCCAGCCTCTGCAAGAGATACAAGATTTCCATGCATTTTCGAAAGCGGAAAATTTTTCAAGTTTCACACTATTTGTGTTTTCTATCTTACAGAGTGTCTTTCAGAAATAAAACTGAGACCAGAGATGTTTCTTAAATTTTTTCAGTGTTACCTCATTCTTCATTTTTCGATCTCAGTAGAAAGAGGTTTTTGTGCTGTTTTGAAGAACAGCTACGGAAATGTTTATGGAGTAGACAGGCTCAAACTGAACGGCTTTAATGTTAAATCTCAGAGGCGTGCTTTCAGGTAGAGATGATTGAAAGGAAACATAAATAGTCTTCAAGGCAGAACCAACTTACGAAAAAGAGAGGTTACAATTTTGGGCGCGTCCGGTGAATGTCCTACGCTTTGGGATAATGTCAGGTTGTATTGCTACCCCAGCAACTATTATTATGACTTATTAGCACCTTTTTCACTTCTGAAATTTTGGCTTATTTGCAGTTTTCAGTGCAGGTTAAAATTTTAATAGTCTCGTAGCGAATGGCAGATTTATTTACAAAAAATACTTTTTGTGTTTATTTGATTAAGCGGTGGTTGCAAATGTCATGTACTCTTTGATTATGGCCAACTCTTAAAAAAGGATAACTGCCGAGTAAACTTTTACCTTTTTTCTCTCTTTCTTATACACAGAGCGGACAGCTGGTATATGTATGCGGTTGGATCTAAAAGGAAAAATTGCAGAGGTATTCAATCAGATCTTAATTGGTGGCATTGTGGTAATGCTGCACGATGGGGCCAGCATTGCACAGTGATTGAGGGTTTGACTGTAGGATTGGATTTCTCCGCACACACAGTTTTGTCATCTGCGAATCCCATTGTGTAGAGCAGTGGTGCTCAAACCGTGGCCCGTGAAGCAATTTTCATTGGAAACAAAACTTAACACTTTAATCATTTAGGAGAAATTTTTAGAGAATTTTTATTGAGATTATTAATTCTTGTGGCCCTCGAAGGGTTTCTGAAAGACAAATGTGGCCCAGGATCCAAAACGTTTGAGCACCACTGGTGTAGAGGTTCGCGTTAAACTTGCTGTGTCCAGTGGTCAAGCGGTTGAGTTAGCCCCATGCTTTGTGCGGCGCGTTGCATCCTGGTGGAGAGTTTGTAAAACCAGAGAAATATGGCTTCGAAAGGTCTGGAACCGGAGGGGAGAGTGGTCGTGGTTTGTGAAGTTCTCCATGGACGATGTTCTTAAGAATCGTCTCGAGCGGAGCATGCCTTCACCTTTTGTTAATCAGTCTGTGCAACGGTTGCAGAATTTTTTCAAAACTTTACGTGTATGCAAAAGCATTGCACACGGAAAATAAGGTAGCTGTCTCTGAAGCACAAAAACTCTGTTATGAGAGATGCAAAACAAAATTTAAGAGTTGTTATCACTAGCTTATTAACTGAACTAGCCTTTCATAAACTGAACTAGCCTTTCATTGGTTTCGTTCCGGAGTGTAAATCGCTGCAAAAATTTAATATCAGAACCGGAATCGGACTGAGTTAATGGCAAAGAATTGCAGGATTTTTGTAGTTAAAAAGCTGTGTTCTAATTTTTGGACGTGATTGGGATTTTGCATTTAAAAAGTGTTTTGACTGTGGTTCGACTGATGTAAAAAAATTCCGTACTGGATCTGGATCGTAAAATATGTCAGTCCGCTCATCTCTGCTGCCTACATGCGTTCGATTTTGGCTTTTCAAAACAACTACAGCTCGTAGCCTACAGACAGGTACACACACTAGGTTTGTTGAGCAAGGGCGATGAAACACCGTTAGCAAAGCAGACCTGATGTTTTTTTTGCAAACATGACTGTCGTCTGGTTTGCTACGTTTACAGAGACGTTTACGGACGTTTTCAAGCAAACCAACGCATCACAGCTGTAGCATAAGATAAGATTGGTTGTGTTGTTGCGTAGGCGAGATGAAGTGAACCGGTGACTGGAAGTAATTCAACACTTGAAGAGATTTGCTTCATTAGCGGATGAGCATATGGTTTGGATCTTTGGTGTTCTTGCGAATGGATTAGGCTTTGAGATATGGGGCTTAAAAATTTAGAATTGTGTGTCCTCAGCAAGTGTCGATTATGACAAGTAACAAATTCTTCTCTGGTTTAGAATACAACGCTTGTAACGCTTTCCCACAATATTATAAGATGGATTTGACGTGCGTTTAGGTGCGAGAAATGCTTTTGTTGGATTGCTTCGTGTACAAAAGCGGCAGAAAACGAAACGCAAGTGGTAAAATGGACAGGTTGTACAGGATCGATTGAATGACTAAAGCTCATTAGCGCATCACTTCCGAAATGCTGAAGGTTTGCAGTAAGGGAAACATCGCTGATCGCAACATCGATACTGCAGCCTGGAAAAAGCTATCGCTCATCGGATGGAGAGTAGCGTGCTTATGAGGTTTCGGAATCTATATTCTGTAAATGCGAATGACTGTCTTCTATTTAACACAGAAAAATATGACAAACATGACATGACAGATATTGGAAAAGAAAAAATGTATTGGAAGAGATGAAGCGACGAAGTTTGACGAAGTTTTTTTCAACAGCAGATGAAGAGACAGAAGTTTTAATTTTGTTCTGGGAACTATAGCAATCTTTGGCGTTAGTCGCAGAATGTGGTCAGAGTAGCAATCTTCTGATGTGATTTAGAGAAATGCTGGCATTCTTTGCGGCACAGTGACATACCAAATACAGGTCATACGTGGATTTCAAGACAAAAAAGTATAGGGGCAATATTTGTTTCGTTTTGGGTAAGAGCAATCCGAAAAGGAGTTCACTAATACATTATTAATGACGTATACAAATTAGTTCTATGGAAAATGCGATTAAGATCTTAAACCTGGAGAATTGCTAAAGTAAAGTCTAAAGTCTGTTTGAAAAAATTTTCGAAAGTAGAGGTTTGTGCAAATTCGCAGTGTGAAAGTTGTACTGGATCATAGATGGCGTTTTTTCATTGCTGACACTAACCTATTGACAACGGAAGGGTGTTTTGCAAACAATGGACTGATGCAAGCCTGTAATTGTGTTGCAACAAATATTGCACTGCTGCAACTGTGCTGTAACTACGCACTGTGCACAGTGAACACTTTTTTCAACACGGAGATTTGCACAAGTACACCTGGCGCAGGATCTTTGGTCCAACAACAGTCACTCGTTGATTTCTGCAGAGTTTCAGCTGAGTTGTTCCGATCAGTTTTGGACGTTTGTGTCGAAAGGGTGTAGAACTGACAACTGATCAACATCTGGTTGGATGCAACCTGCGTTTGAGAAAGCAGCCGGGGCCAACACGAACGTGGAGGACTAAGAAGTCGTAACAACTACAGTTGGAGGCCCAGGTGGTTGAGGATGTAAGAATAAGTCGTGCCATTTATAATGAAAATAAATATGTTTAGTTTTTTCCAACTGCGTGGTTTTAACATCATTTGATTTGTTGGGTTTTTGAAACATGTTGAGGCTAAATTCAAGTTTTACGTAATTTCTTGTACGTACATTTATTCAAATATTGGCCATAGTGTGTCCGAAGACTGATATTTGACCTCCAGCCTTTGCTTTGAAAAAACAAGCCAAAGTTTTTCTTCTAAACGCCTTGAATGATTTAGCCTTATATTTGCTTTTCTGCACATGATATGATAATTTGTGACCTTTCACTATAGTACAAGTGGATTAAAATTGCAATTTTGATTACGACGATATGAAGCTAAGAGACATTTCTTAGTTTCCACAAACTTTGACCTGTTGTTGATAACTTTTAAATTTGTTTTATGCTACCGGTAAGTCAATCGTTAACACAGATTGCTCGAATGGACTAATGTATGTCTTGTTATTTAAATGCGGCGATATGTAATGTCGATTGCAAAATTTCATGACCTTAAGAGCATGAAAAGATATTGATCAGGAAATGCACGTGGCTGCTCTCATTTCAAGATTTCTGGAAAGTAACTTTTATCTGTAATCCGCTTTTTTATTCCTGTAACCAGCTCTAAAGCTTAAAGGACCGGTAAAAGTTGTTCTCTGATGCAGCTTTCACACTTCTCGTGAGTGCACATCAGGCCCGTAACCAGAGCGGAGCAGGGAGCGCGAAGCCCCCCTTAGAACAATTTTCGCTCCACCTGGAAGAATGTGTTGGACATCGTTTAAAATTATTGGACATAATTCAAGAAATTTGGGCCCCTCTCAGAAAACTCTTCGCCCCTCCTGGTGTCCCAAACTGGTTACGGGCCTGGTGCACAAGTACATCCTGCATGCTGCCTCTGTGATTTGTTCCAAGCACCTTTCAATGGACTGAACATGGCACGGTCATTCTGTAACTTTCATCGGCGTAGTAATGAATTTCTGCACCTCTGACAATGTCAACTTGCGCGTCATTAGATATTCATAAACACTGGAGGACCAAATCTGTCACCTGTAAAGCAGATGATGGATCTTCCATGATTTTTGGTGATATCTTTGGGCGAACAAAAATATCTCCCAGCGTCTTATCTTCTCTGCCTCTGATATCGGCAATTTTCTCTACACCATCTCTCCTCAAAATTTTCTGAGCAAAAGCAAGCCCGCAAAATCATTTCTCTGAATGCGCACCAGGCAGAAACCTTTGGCGTAACAGCATTCACTAACTTCTGGTTCCGAAGCTTCAAAAGCCGCAATAAAAGCAAATTGTGTCGTAATTCTAGCCAACAGTAGGCCTACTTGATCTTGATGTTCAATCAGCAAGAAAAATACACGTCAAGAAGATATTCAGCTATCAGACGCCAGATGTACAGATATCTTTCGCGAGAAGCTGTCGGCACTGACTTCAGCTGTTTTTCTATTTTTGAACCCTCTTCAGGTCTGAAGTGCCACAGATACCGTCCACTAGACTTGCTTTATAGAGAATAATCCTCTTCTTTAATGCTACTGGGAAATTGATGATCAGAACCATCTGATTTCAGCATGATTTTAGTTTCATCTTGAAAAAATCACTGTTTATTTCACCTGTTTTGCAAAAGAAACCAATACTTCTTCAAGTGCCTCCGTCATGGCCTTTTCTTGTGACCTGTTTATTTTGTTCACACACTGCTTTTCATCTTCGGTAAAAAAGCCATGCAGCATCCATTAAAGGAGCAGGTATAACAGATATGGCAGGAGACCAACACATTATCTTAAGCTCTGCATAGCAATGTTTGGTTTCTGCATAACGTTGCAAGCAGGGTGGTTTGATGAAAAATATCTATTTAGAACGTCTGATTGCTCTGCAAAACATTCAACTAGTGTTCTTCAACAGGGGTTCCTCGGAACCAGGGGAGTAGTGGGCAGTGCCAGATGAGGTCTTCAGGGGCCCTGAGGTACAATTTTTTGAGGGCTCCCATCTTTTCAAAAAAAAACAATGCCCCATGGTGTCCCGTAATAGGACCCCCTACTCGTGTTCATCACGCAAAATAACACAAACTGCAACATCAAGTTAAAAGGGTATATGTGCTATGCGAAAACGAAAACGTTTGTCCTATTATGAACTCAGGAATATGGAAATGTTTTCAGTTTTTCCCATCATGTTGGACACTCAAACTATAATAGTACTTTGTGTGCTTTTCTACAAGAAAATTCATGTATCAAATTGTCAAAGTTTTCTTTCCGTAATAGTTCGTTCTGATGATGCTTTATGCCCTGCTCTTTTCCTCTTTGTCGTGAATAAGGTGCCATACCGTTCTTTATGATGACGCAAGCGCTTGTAATGTGTTTTTCCTGTTGCACGCATAGTCTGTGTATTGCATTGAACGTTAGGCAACAATCATAGTGCGTAGGCAGGCTATAACTGTATTGAATGTCAGTCTCCATTTTGGGGGCCTCTGACTGCAGGGACTCTGAAACCGCGTTCGCCAAAATTTTGGCGCGGATTTTAAACTCTTTAAAAGCTATAACTCACCAGCTACTATAGCTACAAAGCTGTTCAAACCATCCACGGATTCAGCAAGTCTTCTAGATTCGATTAAAAAAAAGTTGTTTGATTTGGGTGGGGGTTTTCTCTTGGTGACGTCACAAAGAAGGCAGGTTTTTGAAATTTTTACCCACTTCAACTGGCCCTGGGCGCTAATCCAATAAGCCATTTTTATGGCTCAAACTTGTTTGGGAAATTAGATGATCATCTGCGTCTATAGAGCCCTTGATTGACCTTCTAGCACGTCTAGAACAAAGGTTATTGCCCATAAACCCCGTTGTACTCAAAATTCCAAAAATGCAGAAAAAGCATGAGTCTCCCACTGACGGCATTTTTGCAAGAAAAAAACTGCCGCGAGCTATCGATCGAGAGCTATTCGGGACCCTCGAGAAAGACTCGTGAAGCCTTGTAGTTTGCACTAAAAAAAAACTTTTGAGGTTTGTGTTCGGGTGGGTATCGTTAGAAAAAGGGTAGGTTTTGCCATTTTTGGGTGATTCTTTTATGACGTCATCACCCGGACAATGAGCCGAAATAGTGACTCAAAGTTTGGTTGGATTCTAGGCTGGAATATGAAGCTTTAGAGGCCTAAATCGACTTCCTGGCGTTTCTGGTCCCCAAGTTATGGCTGAAAGACCCCTAATCTTGTAAGGATTCCCTAGGGAATTAGTGGGGAGTCCCCTAATTATTTTTTGCTTGTTTGCCATAAATTTTGAACCAGAAATGCTAGAAAGTCCATCAAACCCTCTAAAGACTCGTATGGTAGCCTAGAATCCAAAAAAACTTTGAGCGACAAAATCTGATGGATTGTTGGACTCCGAGGATATGACGTCATCATCGAAATGTAATCAAAATATGCATAAACATCCTCTCATTATGTAAACATCAACAAAAAACCCGAGACTTCAAGCTAAAAATTTTTTTGCAGTCTAAACTACAAGTCTTCACGAGTCTTTTGAGGGCTTGAACAGCTCTCTAGCCTATTCTAATGGCGAGTTATGGCCATATACAAAGGGGTGCTATTCAAACCCTGGTTTCCTTTTGTAGGGGTAGAAATTTTGACCACTTTTTGGTTTTGCGAGCATAATTTTTGATCCAGATATGCTAGAAAGTCAATCAAGGGCTCTAAAGACTCGTGGGATAGCCTGGTTTCTAACGAAAACTTGAGCGAAACAATTGGCTCATTGGATTGGCGTCCAGGGCCGCGTAAACTAAGCCTAAACTAGGCCAATAAAATGAAAATGACACCCCTAGTTGTGACGTCCTTCCCCAGAGAATCACAAACCCAAAACGAAAAAATTTTTTTTCAATTTCAAGTAGCCGACTTGTTGAATCCGTAAATGGTTTGAACAGCTTTCTAGCTCAATCGGCTGGCGAGTTATAGCGTTGCAAACCCTGCGCCAAAATTTTGGCGATCGCGGGACTTCAATGGTTAATGAATTTGAAGCTGTTTTAAAATGGCTATTTTTTGGGTGCATTACCACACCTTTTTTGTCAGCGCACTACAACCCTGTTCGGAACCCTAGTGTTCCGCAAAACATGTGGTGGGTTTCCGTGAGTTCTAAGAGTTCCGTGATGGTTCCTCGTTTTTAGGGGAAATTATTTCCTGCTCCAGTATGTTGATGCGTCATTATTAAATTTTTTAGATCACCGTGCCGCATGCAGACTCCAAGTGGGCCAGGTAGTTGTACAGGCAGGAGATTGAGTGCAGTTAATAGCCGATAAAGAAATATTGATAGTTGTTGCCAAGGGCGTACGCAGAGGGGGTTCGGGTTTAACCCCCACTTGAGCTTGATATTTTACAAAAACGTTGCCTTTGCAAAAGAGATTGATTGATTGTTTTCGCATACTTTTTGCTTATCAATTTGTCGACTTCATGCAAAACCAAGGAATAAATTTGCATGCAAATGTCAAGGAACATTATAAATGGGCCAAAAAGTGATAATTAGGCTTTGATGGGAATCTGGGTTATCGTCTGCGTCCAGAAACCATCTCACCACTTTTTGCAGACCTTTCGTCCACTACGCATGTTTAATATTGTGTTCCGCGATAGTCCACTTTATTCGAAACAATTGTCTTTATTTGTCTGCTATGGCTGAACAGCGCAAACGCTGACTGCATTGGCTACATTACCAATTTATGTAGCATGATAGAACTGTTGCAAGAGCTCAAAAATAGCTGTTTTTAACGTAGAAGCATTCGAACATTTGATACTGTCTCAGCAGGGAAAAAGGAAAAATTGCTGAACTTCTATACATGACACAAAATTGAATGTTTTCTTCCGTGCTTTATGCGCATTCTCAATTTCAGTGTAGTTTTGCAAGATTCGATCTTGCAAACTGGGGTGTGCGCCAGCCAGTCCAGCCGTACACTTTCTATGCTCGACTGCTCGTATTCGACAAGACATTAGCGCGGCCTCATTTTGCAGTTGTAAATTGCTCTGACGCTGTGATGAGGGTGTTTTACTACCCTGTTTTAACACGCAGCCTGATATTTTTGCAATTATGAACTGCTGTGTCGTAGCGTTGAGTTTATTTTCCTCTGATATTGTAACTTGGAGCGGTGATAGTTTATATTCAGTGCAATGACACATGACATGAGGGGAGTGCGAGCAGAAGAATATGCCTATTATGTCAACAAACTTCTCCAAAACGTAGGTTTGAAAACATGAATTTGACGTCAAACAGTGACGTCACAAAAAGCGCACACCAAATACAAATGACCACCATATGCCACTGAATGAAAACTCCCGCATGAAAATTTTCTGCGTACCTCACTGGTTGTTGCGTGACTTGTTCATTGTTGTGTAATTAGGAAGAACGTTGTTGTTGCATCAAGGAAATAACATGTTGCCGATGTACAGTTCACAGTAGACTGAGTAGTGCAGTGGTCACCAGCGTTTTTGAAACTGAGAGCTACTTCTTGGTACAAATTCAAAGGGTTGTCAGTTTGATGCACCCACTTCTGAAATAAAAATTTGCTCAATTTGTCTTCAAATATGTTAACATTAATACAAATTAAACGTATTCGTCACTGTCTGTGTCAAGACATTGATCATGTTTATGCTATCTTCAGAGCAGGCCCGCGGGCGAACCACGTGTCCGTACGTACGACCTGGTGCCCGCCAACACCATGTTGGTGACCCCAGGAGTAGAGAGTACTACAGACTAGAGCTGCCGTTCAGCCTTTGTGGGAATAAAGTAAAAACAGTGTGAAACCCAACATTTTACTGTTTAGTCAAGTCAGATGAAGTAAAATAGCACATTTTCTTATGTGAAGCGAAATAATAACAACAGCGAAGGTGTGGATGGTGATGAGCAGTGTAGTTCAAATTTAAAAGAGGCATCTCCTGCGAAGAGGACCAAATGTAATTCAATTGCCAAAGTTAAAAAATGGGCGAAATATATTTGAGATACGGGTTAGCAGAGAGGAAAGGAGAGTTCTACCGACAAACCCGTTTCGCCGATGTAAAAGTGCCCCCCTTTGTTCCTCTCTGTCCGATTGCCAGGGGCCCCTCCATTCTCCAGTTCCCTAGCCTCCTCTTTCCGATTGCCAGGGTCCCTCAGTTCCCCTCATGTCCCTCCCCTGCCCCTCGTGTGCTTTGCCAGGCCTCTCCTGTCGCCTTGTCAGTCTGTGTCGAGGTTTTGTCCGAAAGTCGAGACCCACCAATGCCCGTGAGCTAAGGTATTTATTCGATCTGGAAGGATAGTTCGTTCGCCGTCATCGGCAGACAAAGCGATCTTGTTGACACTGTCGGTGAACAGTTCGTGATGACGACTTCGGATCAAATTCTGTTTTCTCATCTGCGGTTCGCGTGGGAACAAACAGTGCTTGTAATCCTCAAAGGATATTTCATTCTTGATGACAGCTTTCTTGATACCCTTACACCTTTTCGCCTCCTCGCTATCCCGATCCATTTTATAGGCATATAGCTTTGCTCGAAGTCCGACAAACTCGGAAATCACCTTTCCGCCACATTCATCCTTCATCATTCTTGGAACCTTTTTATTGATCCCCGCCGGAATTCCGGATGGGTGGTTTTTCGGAAAATTTGATGTATCGAATTTCTCTCGGGCGTCATCGGAAATGTCTTTGTAGAAATCTTCGGCTTCAATTTCATAGCAAAGACTGTCTGTGTCCGTAAACAACAGACTTGATTTCGTCCCGTAGTTTTTCTTGATGTAACTGTAATGAAACTCATACATCAAGGTCTTGGAGATGTCAAGGATCGCCATTCCAAGATAAACCGCCTTGTTTAAAACAAGTTCCGTTTTATCAACACTAAAAAAGCCTTCAAAAAACTATACATTTTTATTTTGAGACGTTTCGGATTATTCTTAATCCATCTTCAGTCAAAAAATAAAGCAACAGTTGGCAATGCTAGCAATTCAAAACCAAAAGAATCTGTGACGCAAGAAATAACAGTGTGACGCAAAAGACGTCAAAAGCAAAACCAAGACCGCCAACCCTGTCAAATTCGCTAACAGTGTTCCGTTTTCCTCATATGAACCAAGTTCCGTTTTCTTCATATGAACCGCGATGAGATTCTGGTCGAAAATCGTAGCTCGTTCATAATTTGGCTTCGGAACGAGTTTCACAGCCGATTTCTCGTTCGTCCTGAGGCAAACATCGACACGGTTTCGAATGTTCTCCATTGTCTTTCCGAAAACTGAGTTGTTCATCAACTTGAGGAAATCTTTCTCAAACTCGTTTTGCGCCTTAGCTCTCAATCGAGTGTTCAAGTCAATGTAGGGCTTCATCCACGCCGCTTCACAGAAGCTTATTCCCTGATGAATCTTTGTGATTTTCAGTTTCATCTCACGGCATTGCGTTAGATTGTGGTAATGGAGAACATATCTTTTTGTATTGTTTAAATTCGGAATAAGTTTTTCCACTTTGTTCACCATCAACCGTTCCGGAGCTAGCGGGTAATCATTGTGGAGATCATGAAGTTCTTTTGGATACTCCAGATCAACCTCAAGGATACACCCCTTTCCGTCTTGATCTGAAAACTCTTTCCAATTCTCAAGTTGTGCTTCACTCATCCAATTAAAGTTTCTAACTGGAAGAGGCTGACTCATCGCCCAACCATAAAGATTGCTAGCGTCAAGATATTGGATGAACTTTGAAGGTTTTGAAGGATCAAAGTTTTTCATATACTTGTTGTTAGCCTTGGCGTATCGATTTGAAATCATCGAGACTCCGCCGCGAATGCCTTTCTCAAACATCAGATGCACATCCAGATCATTCAGCAATTCCAGTTCGACTCCAGTCTTTTTCAAACACGCATCCCAAGCAAGTCCGGGCGCTGTGAAGTACCAACACGAGTCAAGTTCATAGTTATCCATACAAATTCCTCGAAAATTTTCAAATACTTCAGTTAACAACAAAAAATCCAATTTCATGTATAAATCATGATATTTGCGGAATGTTTTCATTTCGAAATGGTTCCGGACTTTTTGAGCATATTCACAGTCCAAATCACTTATTTCAGAATTATACAATTTTGAATAAAACGCTTCTTTTGGTGGAAGTTTTGTTTCATTCAGTTTCTCAAAAGAGTCAAACCAATCATATGGAAAGACTCCTTTTCGAAGCAGTAATTCACAGTCTTCACCGAATTCTTCGCGTGTATGTTTTAATTGTTCTGAGTTTAGATTAGCCGTGAGTTTATCAAGGCCACTGGCCATAAACCTGAAACTATCAAGAAACCGGATCTTGTATTTGAATTTCTTGTTTTCATCATAAATACTTTTAGAGAAACTGATATATTTCTCTTCTGTATTGGGGATGCAATCAATATCCCCATCTCCCAGCGTGTTCAAATTTTTTACAAACAAATGTGCGTCATAACCGCTCAAATTATGAAAAAACACCGGGACAAATTTTGGTTTTCTAAAGAGCGCGTTACATTTTTGATGTGCAGCGCCCTGGAACTGGCCAGAGAAATGACAGTGATCGCGAACTTTTTTATCGTCTTCAGTAAAATCTTTTTGACAAATCCAGCAATTTGTTGCGTTGTCAAAGTTGCTTTTGTCTTCTTCTATCATTATCATCGGTTTCGCTTCAGTCAGCCAAACTTTATCAATTTCGCCTCGAAGTTCTTTTACAAAATTTTCTGCCATGTTTTCGTCAAGCGTTTGTTTGGCATATGATACAGGTTCCTTTTTCCCCCCGTTACAAACAATTTTGAAGCAGAATTCAGAAGGTTCATACTTTTGACAAGCTTCTGAAAAACTATTTTCTGGATTTGGTTGAGTGCTATGAATTTTTTTTGTGCAGCATTCAAAATCGGCGTAAACAACAATTGAAACCCACATTTTTTGGTTGTGATTTTTGAATTTGCAAGTTTCCCCTTTTTTTGGCATCACGATTTTTATAAAGTCATGATCCTCACAGTATTCACGATGTTTTTCCAACACTTCTTTCGTTGTGAAGGAAGTCAAACATCTCAAACAGAAATGCTTTTTTCCATTGTGATTTGACGTTTGGCTCGACAAAAGTCTTGATAAACTCTTGATAAGAACATAATGTTTGTCCTCGAGCACCAGAAGGTTTACTTCATTCTTCCTATCTTCCACCTTTGAAATTCTCAAAAGGAAGATAGTCTTCTTCTCTCCTTCCTAACCGAGAACGTTTACAGCAATTCCGGGATTGTTTTTTCAAATTTGTTAATTGCTTTCAAACTCGCCGGAAATTTAATTCCATCAAAATTCAAACTCTTCGCCTGTTCTTCCAATTTTTTTGTTATTAGCTGGGGGTCTTTAATATCTGGATGCAGATATTTTGCGACAGTCCATTTAAAGCATTGAGCGTCCTCAGCATTTTTCCTGTCGTTTCGGTGCCTCATGTTGATCAATGCTTTTTTATCAGCGAGAAATTTCGGAGACGGAACCCACGATCCGCCCCTCAAAGGTTTATATTTCACCGTGTGAATATCAAGACTCACAATTGAGTGAAATGTCCAACCAGATCCGTTCATTTGAAAAATCGAAATGTTTTCCAAAATTTGCCCCATTATTTCATTCCACAACTCATACAAATCCGTCGACTCCAAAACAATCCCAGTTTTCGACGGAAAATTTCGAACTTCAATTACAGATTGGGCATTCGCAGTTGGTCGAATCAATTCCATTCTAGCTCTCAAAACAAGTCTGACTTTTGTCTGAGGTTTAAACTTTTCCAGAGCTTTTTGTTTGACAGCTGCCAAAAACGTCTTGGGATCAAAGGTTTGATTTTTTGGCGCTTTGATTCTATTTTGCGTTGCGAAACCTTTCAAAGCTGATTTTTAACTTTCTTCAAACTTTAATTGTTTTGGATACAAACTGAAAACCTTTTTCTTGAAGTCTTCAAAAGCATTGTTGATTGGTCTTTTCACAGGTTCGGGAACAAACCGTAACAACCAGTATCCCCACCTTACAAGTTTTTCTCTGAATCTTCTTCCCCTCGGTGGTGGTGTTGGAAGTGGAGGAATATATTCTGTTGGTTGTAGCGGTTGTTGACTCAATTCAGGAATGTCACCATCAAACAAACTTCTTGTTCCTGGAATGTCTTCAGGGCTTGTGGTTCTGTCCATGATTTCTTCTTGAACTCTTCTTGGAAGACGTTCTCTCAGAAGAGCTACCAAAGCGTTCTTTCGAAGTCTTGAATAACCACGAATATTATATTGTTTTGCAATTTGTTTCAAATCTTTAATAGTAGCCATTTATTAGTGAATACAATGGGCGTCTAAATAATTTTTTCCAAGGGGGACATCGTCAGACTTTTCCTTACCCTTTTTAGGTTGCTACAGATGCAATGCAAATGGATGTTCGCAAAACACTTCACCCTTTCTACACCACAAAGAAAATGCCCCATGTTATGGCAACAGTCGCAAAAATGGGCTTCGTTGGCAGTCATAGCAAAGTATATTATGATAATTTTCTCCATAGGTTATCTACAGATTTTCAAAACAGGGTACTTTTTTCACAAAAGTACTGCCATTACGACTAACGAGACCACAAATTGCGATTTTATTTTACCTAGCAAGACTTGTTAGCGTCATTTAGAAACAAGAGCTGCAAACGTCTTGAGATCTCGTCCGAAGCGATCAGTCTTTGAATAAAACCTTGCTTGTCTTTGATTTTTTTATTTTTTCATGTGGAATGCTCACAGTCATCATACATAAACCGGACAGGTAGACTGGCATGTTAACATGACTATCGGACAATTCACTGAAGTTAGAATATCATGCAGGCTTAAAAAAATTTAGCAGGTGAATTATGAAAAGTCGCCGCAACAAATGTAGCTTTGCACTCAGTTCTCACTCAGAAGTCAGAAATAAACTTGAACGATTAATATGTATTCCCACAAACCTGCATAGACGTATTCGAACAAGTCACGCAGTTTTATACTATGTGGAAAAAAGCCTGCATAAGCGTAGTTTGATTAAGCTAATGCCTCAAGGCAAATTGTCCACACCTCTAATTTTTTCGCTGAGACATTTCAGTCATTTGTTCCATCATATTAAAACTCGCCGTAACAGTATTCACTAGCCTATCTGCTCAGGATTTATAACCGAATGGACATATTTTTTTAAAATTTGATCTATGACTTAAAAAATAAACCCAGATTCACACTCAACGTCTCCCACTAACAATGGATTTTTCAAACTTGTGGACCATTGCTACAGATTCACCCATGCTTCTTTTCACACAGTTAAAACTACGTGCATTTCGGCTATCAGCGGTCACTGTCTCGCTGCATCACCTGCCACAGATGTCTGTATTCAACAGTCACATGCGGGCTAAACACCTTCTACAATTACTTACACTGAATCTTTGAAGATTTGTTGCCATGTTATTGTTACACAATAGAGACCAACGATAGAACAATCCGTCGCAAGTTTCGCAACCTGCCTCTGGATGTTGTGCAGTATGAGTGTCATACCGGCAAAAAAACTGTCAATGCAAGAATTATATAAATACATCGGAATTAAGATGCTGACGTCCTGTTTTCTAGAAGCTTTTGATTCTTAGTCCACATTTCCAAGGGGGTAAGTGCTCGTTTCCCCCCCCTGTGGACGCCCATGATGAATATTATTGTTGAAAATTGATTATATGCTTGGTAAATATGTTTTTGGTATTTTCCTCAGCCTTTATGTCATAAGAAATTTTAGGAGTACATGCTCATCTATCAAAATGCTGAAGGGGTAAATGGCCAGAGTAAGTTTGGGAACCCCTGCGTTAGGTAATGACCAACTGTTTTTCATCTCGGTGCCGTTGCAACAGCGTTGTATGTTCGAAAAAAGATGAAGGTTATCAAAACACTATCATTGAAATATTTGAAGACCTACCTTCAGATAAAAAAGAGCTAAACCAGTGCAAGATTGTCTAAATCAGTATTTAATTTAATACCCGGAGTGCCATTCCACCGCAATAGTCAATTCATTTGACTATTGCATAATTCGAACTACTGCACAATCTGTTTGCAAGGTTTCAATCAGAAGCAAACATTTGTGTTTTCTTGTGTGCAGTAGTTAAGCCCAAGCTTTTTCGGTTTCAATGTCTTCTCCAATTTTCCGTGAAAGTAGTCACTGGTAAAGATGGAAGCGATTCGCAATTTATGTATTTACTAAAAAATGGACAAGGAAGCCATTGCCGTAGGTATTGGAATTAAAAAACAAAGAAGATTTCAAAATCATTTGTAATACCACAGGGCTGTAGTTCATCTTTTCCAGCACCACTCGAGTGCAAGGTCTTAATGCGAACATTAGACGTTTCACTGTACATGTCAGTATTGAAAGACTTTGCTAGTTAAGGTTCCGGCTTTGCTTTATCTGATGACCAGGGTCGTTTTTTACGTTTTGCTTCATTCAGATATAGCACAGCATCAAAGACTTATATTGGAAGTTTGGACTCGGCGCAAAAAACGTCTCAACTGGACCATGGGTTTGGTCTGAAGTTTGCGTAGAAGCTTCTGGAAACGCTTGAGATTCATCCAGCTGGAATAGTTTTGGTAAGATTACTCGTGGCTAGATGTTATAAAGCAAACCTCACAACTGAAGGCACGATGTGTCAAAAAACTCCGCAAAGTGTCAAAAGAGCACCAGACTGGTTTGCAAAATAAACGTATAATAATTTAACGACAGGGAAAGGCTTCGCACTGCCTACCACTTACATGCTGTACATCTTTTGTGAGTTAGTCACTCATTGGTAAAAATCGTTTCCTATACCTGTTTTTTCATACTTAAAATTAAGGAGTCTTTTTTGTTGCTGCATACCAAAACAGGGGGCTGTAAATACTGACTGTAAATGATGAAACAATTTTTGACGTTATGAAAAACTTTATTGTGATTTTTTTGTCATTGCTTAAGTTTTATGAACGAAAATTTGTTCATCCAAACTTATTTTCACAACAATTTCAGGATTATGAACATTCATAAATTTTTATGGTTATATTTTTAGCTCTTACAACATTGATTTAAAACAAGCAGGTGCATTAATTAAAATTGAATTATGACATCAACTCAGTACTATCTTTTCGAATCGATTGATCTGGTCTGCGCTCGACTTAGTGTTTCAATGCTTATTTTTGTCATATTAAACAAGAAAAGAATAACACTATAGCACTTTCTAAAAGTGATAATACCAACTTGTTTCTTACCATAGCTTTGAGTGTTTCGTTTGAAAATAATAGTGGATGTAATAACTTATAGTTACGGTTTTTAATATTGTTGCTGGTGCAGCCTACCACTAAAATGATGTAACGCAATTACAGTTTAAGCTGTATATTCTGTGGAAGTGCTAATGGTTAAAAGATAAAAATTTATTTTAGTAGTGCAAGAAAAGCTGCAGTATGCAACAGATGACTTTGGGCCATTTTTAAAAATTACATTTCGACTGTTTTCCGACTTCGAGTCAGTTCAGTCGCCAGCCTCACATTTCGAACAATGAATGATAAAGAACTTCCTGTTTTTAATGAAAGTGTAAGTGACATACTCTGCATGTGCACAGTGCACAGTCTACAAGTTACTTCCAAAGGATAAACGAATCGAAAACTAGACCCAGTTTTTTTGCTCATTTGAAATCGCTTCGTCGCTTCGATAAAAGTTCAACTAAAGTGTCAAGAGGCCTGAAGTTTTTACTGCGGCTTTTCTTTTGCGTTTTTTTTGTCAAAGGAACGTGAACCGTTGAAACATATTCTTCAAGCCATGCTACCATACAAAAGAAACAATAAAATCGATCTTTTTACTTTCAAATCGTGCACTTTGTTGACCACGAGAAGTGATGGCCGCTATCGGATAGCATACGATCAAGCACATTCAGTTTTTCTAGCTGCTTTCAAGACTATCTCCTATCCGTTTGTTTTCTGCAACAGAAACGTGAATCCGAAGTAGCGAAAAGAGCTGGAAGTTAAAAAAAGTCCGAACATAAACAGTTTTTTCTTTCCCTCAAGATCAAGAAAGCTTCACGACGCGCACTAGCATTGTTCGATAGTTTGCATTCTGCCAAGGAATGAGCAAGTAAGCGACAAGATCAGATCATGTTTTCCTGACTAAAGTTTTTCTCTTTAAAAATAGTTTTCAAAACTTTCCTTTTACCTACGTTTCGGGCCCCCATCAACGCATAACCATGATTTTCTTTGCAGAAGCAACGGCTTCTACAAAGAAAATTATCTTCGTTTTTCCAGCAGAAATTACAATTTCGCCTTCGGAGTGACTCAAGAAATGAGACGCTGAGGTCCTGCGCCAGTGGGGGTGCAGAGGTCTGGTAATGTCCGGGGCGACTTCTTGATTGGATGCCCCCTACCAAATTCTACTATTGAGCAGTGGCGTATGGTGGTGGTTGTTATTGGATAAACGCTGTTTGTGACGTCACAATATGACGTCATATTCACCTTTGCAAGCCAACGTTTTGGCGAAGTTTGTTCACACAACATGTATGTTCAGGGACGCCAGAGCAGCGGTAGAGAAGCAGTCGCGTCGCCACAGGGGGGATTTGTGGGCTTAGCCCCTCCAAACAAAGCTCCACCTCCCTAAATTGCATAATGAAGCACCATAAATCGGTGGAGTTTTTATCAAATTTCAGAATGTGAAGCCCCCATGAACAGACGCAAAGCCCTCCTATTGAAAACTTCTTGCGCACTTGCCGTTCGGGCTTTCCAATCGCAATAGCGGCAATAAATTTGTTTGAAAAGCAGTGGTGTTAGAGCTGGGGCTGCATGGGTTGCAAGCGCTTCCCAAAAAGTTTTGATTTGCTGAAAATCTGGGCAAAAGCCCTGAAAATCCTGGTAAAAATGGCGTCCAACGTTGTTTGACTTCATGCAGTGGGATCCACGGTTTGCATAAAAAAACATGAAAGCGTTATTTTGGAGGTTACACCAAAAAGAGGTCTTCATGATCTTTGTGGGAGAAAATTTGCAGGCAAAGTTGCACAAAAAACTTTTCGGCAAGTTTGGGGAGAATCGGGCAAAATCCTTCGCACTTCCAAAATTTGCCTGCTCCTACACTTATGATGAAAAGGCACCTCCTCTCCCGTTGCCACTCTTTTGAAAGGGCAGAAGGGGAAATGCCTCGCCATGCTTCCATTCTCCGGCGTCCCTGTTCATATTATTCTGCGGTCACTCTTTGCTCGTTGTGGTACGCTGCAATGTGTCACTGTAATGAACATAAATTATAGCGGTCAACTAAAACGGAGCCGTTCATGACAGCAAAAATATCCGGCAACGCGTTAAAACACGGGAGAAGAACAGGCTTAGTGTTACGTCAGGCCAGTTCACAACTGCAAAAATACAAGTCTGTGCGAATGTTTCGTCGTATAGCAATCGATCAGAAGGTATATGGCTGGGATGGCAGACACCCAGGGTTGACAGTTTGAAACTTGCTAAACTATACACAAGAATTGAGAATGCGCATGAAGTACGCAAGAACAATTTTGTTTTTATTATGTGGCTGCTATATGCGCAATTTCTAAGGGGAAAGAAAAGATGCGCGCTTGTGTGAGCCGTCATGATCAATCCGCCTGAAATGCCAATTAATGACGACACTCGAAACGAAGCACATACTGCAAGCACAGGTGTGGGACTGTAGTAGCACAAAAACGTAACGAGGATCTAGTGATGCATCATAAAATCAAATACGGTTGCTAGTAATGTTTTGAAATTTGGCTCAGAAATTCAATTAAACGTCCATAATTGTATTCAGTATTGATGTAGTTGGACCCAACCAAAAAAACACTAGCTTTTTTGAAAAATCCCATTATAAAAACACAATAAAACCAATCAAAAACCCCCCTCTTTACTTTTCCTTTGAAAAATGTACTATGAAGTAAAAAATAAAATAAGCAGTACAGTTGTACAGTTAACTGTACATTTTTTTAATGAAACAAAACGAACAGCAACGAAATGTGAAGGACATGAAAAAAGAGAAGAATAATTCGAACAGTTTGACGAAATTCTACTGGTCGTCTTCTTCATCTCTGTAAAATCGGTATATTTTAATCAATTTTTCTGCCTTCTCCACAACCACGCTGTTTCTGATGTTGGACCATAACAAACCATATTTGAAAAAATACACTGTATAGATGCAGAGCTAGCTGGGCATGCACATAAACGTGACGTGAAACTACAGAGTTTGTGTGGGAGTGGCTTTTCTCTGTTTGCTGTGCGCGTTCTTGCCAAGCCTTACCATTGACCAAGAACACTGCGGAAACAAAGATGGGATATATTTTTGCCCTGAGACTTGAATGCCAGAAAATCAGATTGTTTGTTTCGCGGGCGAAATCAAGTGAGCGGGTGACAGGAAGTCATTCAATGCTTGAAGAGATTTGCTTCAGCAGCGGCTGAGCGGATGGTTTGGATCTTTGGTGTTCTTGCGAATGGATTGAGCTTATAAATGTGGTGCTTAAAATTTAGAGTTGTGTGTTCCCAGCAAGCGTCGGTTGCGACAAACAAGTACAAAAATCTTGTCTGGTTGAGAATAGAATGCTTTCCCGACAATTTTTTAACAATCAGTTAAGGCGCGTTAGCTGTGAGAAATGTTTTTGTTGGAGCGTATCGTGTAGAAAAGCAACAGAACACAAAACGCAAGTTCTAAATTCGAATGTCTCTGCTCAATGCTAAAATTTGGTAGGGGAGGTCATATCAAGCAGTCGCCCCGGGAAACACTAGTCCTCTGCACGCCACTGCTTGCACTGTACGACCATTACGATTTTACCAAAATTTTTGTATAGAAGGAAATTTAGAAACGGAACGCGAGAGTGTCATAGTCACTGGCTTCTTTTCAAAATATTGAACGTATTGTTGGCCGACCCGGGAACCTGAAGCACCAGCACAACATACCGGGAAAAATATTTATTTCAGCTGGAGCTGAAAATCAGATTATCCCCATTACGTAACGTCAATGTCAGTTTTAACGTGTAAGCTACATTGCACAATCGGATTCAACTTTTCTCCAGTAAGTCCGATTTTTTATACAGTTGCTAAATTCTTCTAAGAACTGCATATATGCTTTGAACTTTGGCTTTTCAAACCAACTATATTGCAGCTCACTACCCACACACCGAGTTTGTTTAGCCAGGGCAATGAAACAACGTTTACACAACAGACGCTGATGACTTTGTTTGCCAACACGACTGTCTCCTTTTTTGCCAGGATAAGGCTGTGTATCAATGACAAAAATCTAATCCGGTTCAAGAAAGAGTGAGCAATGAAAGTGCAGTTTTTACAAGCAAATGAGTTAACTTCATTGCATGCTAAGAAAGCTAAATGTGTATAAGGAAGACGCATTTCAGGACTTTGTTAGATCCTAACAAATTACTGATAAATAACCAGCAAAAGTTCTTAAACAGCTGCTCCTCAGTTAAAACTGCAGACAACTTGTTATTTTACGAACACTTTTTGGCGCTGTAGCTATTGGAAACTCTTTTTTATTATTATCTATATTTTTCCTTTTGTGAAATCCTCAAGGATAAAAGTAAATTTGGTTTCATATCGAAATTTCCGCCTTTCAAGCAAATCGATCCATCACAGCGGTGGCAGAAAATGAGATTGTTTGTTTCGCAGGCGAAATCAAGTGAGCGGGTGACAGGAAGTCATTCAATGCTTGAAGAGATTTGCTTCAGCAGCGGCTGAGGGGATGGTTTGGATCTTTGGTGTTCTTGCGAATGGATTGAGCTTATAAATGTGGGTTTAAAATTTAGAGTTGTGTGTTCCCAGCAAGCGTCGATTGCGACAAACAAGTACAAAAATCTTGTCTGGTTGAGAATAGAATGCTTTCCCGACACTTTTTTAACAATCAGTTAAGGCGCGTTAGCTGTGAGAAATGTTTTTTGATGGAGCGTATCGTGTACAAAAGCAACAGAACACGAAACGCAAGTTCTAAATTCAAAGGTTTGTACAGGGTCGACTAAATGACGAAAGAGGGCAAGCGTATCGCTTCTGAAATACTGAAGGTCTTACAGTGAAGGAAACATCGCTCCTTCTAACGTCGATGTTGCAGTCTCGAAAAAGCTATCGCTCATCGGAATGATAGTAGCTTGCTCATGAGGTTTCGGAAACTAGATTCTGTCAATGTGAATGGCCGTATACTTATTGACAAAGCAAAATATCACAAACATGACACAACAGGCACTGACAAAGAGAAAGTGTGTTGGAACAGATGCAACGAGGAAGTCTTAATAAGTTATCTTCGCCAGCCGATGAAGAGGCAAAGGCTTTTGTTTTGTTCTGGGAACTATAGCAATCTTTGATATTAGTGGCAGAATGTGGTCAGAGTAGCAATCTTCTGACATGATTTAGGGAAATCCTGACATTCCTTGCATCGAAGTGAAATGCCAAATACAGGTTATAAGCCTACTCTAAGTGGAGAAAGAGAATACATAAGAGCAGTGTTTGTTTTGTTTTGGGTGGGATTGTTTGAAAAGAAGTTTACTAATATATTAATAATGATGTATTCATATGAGTTTTATGAAAAATGTGATTAAGATCTCAAATCTGAGGAATTGCGAAAGCAAAGTTTTTTTCAGAAACTATTTGAAAGAAAAGTTTGCGCACAGTCATAGTGGGAAAATTCGAGTGGAATATACATGAAGATTTTCACTAGCTGTTGCAAACCTAAATGACAATGGAAGAATCTTTCTGCAAGAACTCACCTATATGGTTATGAGCGCTTGGCCAAGACTACAAGAATGCTGTCCTAAAGACGGTTTTTTTGCGAAAAATTCATGGTGTGACACTTCACGATGAAGTGCACAACTGTTAAAATCATAAATCCCTAAATCTCGAAACATTTCCTTTGCGGAATAAAGGGAACCATTAAACACAGTTTCGGCGTTTCGGCAAGGTGACCATAATGCCCAAAGAAAAATTGGTGAGGTATTTCCTGCTAACTTTACCCAAGAGGAAACCATCAAGAGGCCAATGTAGGACCAAATAGCGTAATTACATTTCCGACCTGATTTGGTTCTGTCTTGATATGGAGCCAGCATATCTACCACAGATTGCTGAAAATCGTGAGCCAAGTCTAGATCTCCTAGGACTGTTGTCCGGAACAAAACTTTTCGGTCTGGCCGATTCGGTCTGAGCCGTTTCGGTCTGAGCCGTTTCGGTCTGGGCCCTTTCGGTCACGGGACATTTCGGTCTGGCCGTTTCGGTCTGGGGACATTTCGGTCACGACATTTTTGTACATAAACAACTTATTACATTCGTTAATTTAAATGCTTATAGGCAGGCGAATTGTCACTGTAGCTTGTGTTATGCCAACTCCCTTTGAGGAGTTACCATTACGATTATATCTGAATTGTTATTATGACTTTGAAGAATTTGTATTTAATTGCAAAATATCGATAATTATTTTATTTGCTTGCTGATAATAATGAAAATCATATGTTGATGCTGATAAACTGTTGGATCTTGGATCATGTTTGTAATTCTTTGTTAATAAAACTTCTCGTTGAGAAGTTAGTATGCTTAATAAAACTTCTCGTTGAGAAGTTATAAGTATGTTTGCATTAAAATGTGCACATGTAAGATTTCTGCAAGGCTTCATAGTCTGACCGAAATGTCCCCAGACCGAAACATCTCAGAACGAAACGGCCCAGACCGAAACGGCTCAGACCGAATAGGCCAGACCGAAAAGTCGCGTACCCACTGTTGCCCGCACAAACCCAACCAAAGTAAAAGTGATTGTAAAAAGAGAGGGATTTTCACTTGTAGAACATGTTATCGACTGTGGGATTACCTTTGGGAATGCTACATTGGAAAAAAAGCAACAGGAAACATCTTAAAACGCGTTGTCGATTTAATTCAGGCACGTTCACGGCAAGCATTTCTGTGGTTGAGTAAGAACTTAAACCTCGACGCATAGCAGCAATCATTTATCGACCTGAAAGGTGGAAGAACAAAAAGCAAGAGATCAAGCTTTATTGCAGTGGGATAAACCGGATAACCAAGTGTAATGTTAGTGGGCATTTTCCATGCATGGCGATATATTAATTAACCAATCAGAAAACGTTATCACACAGTTTTCAAAACATTTTGTGCATGTCAGTTATGCTTTGAAATCCAGAACGGGCAAGCAAATATTAAACAACCCTGTATCAAGATTTAACTCAATAATGAAAGTGATTTTGGCTGGATATCCAAAAACAGGGATAAAGACAATGTCAAATGCTTTATCTTTGCTCGGGTACAAGGTCTTTGATTTCATGGAACATTTCTGGTATCATGGCAAAGACTGGAACAGGATGTTAATCCACGGAGGTAGTGTCGAAGATTTTAAAACAATGTACGAAGACGTTGACGCTATAACGGATGCTCCTGTGTTTTTCTTCTGGGAACAAATTCATCAGGCGTTTCCTGATGCTTTGGTGAGTCAATCACGATCAATTCCTGTTGCTCTGATTGCGATCAGGGACGCCGGAATGTCGGTAGGGCAGGGAGGCAGTATAATGTTGAGGGCAATGGAAACTTATGAAAAACAAAAAAAATCGCTACCAATTATGCTTGCTACAGTTTACCAAGAATGTTGACCTCAAAAATAACAAAAGAAACTATATAAAATGCATCTCAATTCGATCGTGATAAACCATAAAGTTACCTATAATGTTGTTATGAAAAAGACACCTTTGTCCCAGTTGTCCCTCGTTTGAAAGGTCAGGGGGCAGTGCCGCCGCTCTCCGGCGTCCCTCCTTACCGTTATCAGCAGTCATTGTCTCGCTGCGTCACTTGCCGAGGTGACTGCGTTCAACAGTCACATGCGGCAAACGGCCTAATACCGTAACTTGAAGTGAATTTTAGAAGATTTGTTGCCATGTTATTGTTACACGATAAAGACCAACAGTAAAACAATCCACTCGCAAGTTTGACAACCAGCTGCCCCTGCGGGCAAAGGAGCGGCCATGAGTGAACTGCAACCTCACCACTGCATGACACCAGAACAGTGAACCTGGCTCTTGTGCACAGGGCCTGCGAGAGAGGGTACAAGAAGTACATCGAACGCGGGCCCGGTAGGATGAAAGTACTCACGCTAAGTTTTTCCGTAATCAAACCCAAAATTGATGGTCACTTTCTTCGACCGCAGGGCTGGTAGCTATATTTGAAAGTCTTAGCATAGTAGCTATTTTATCTATATTCTGATTAGTATACAAACAAGCTATAGAAGTTTCGACCAGCACCCAGAAGGTAGGGGGCCCGGTATCGGTTTTCGTACCCCCTGGTAAAATTTCTCTCAGAGGTCCTGCGTTGTGCAGTGTGAGTTGTCGTACCGGCTAATAAACTGTCATTGCAAGAAATAAATCAATTAATCAGAATTGAGTTGCTGACGTCAAGTTTTCTAGAAAATTTGGTTCTTGGTCCCAACTTCAAGGGAGGAGAAAATGTCCTTTTCGACCACCTTGCGGACGCCCATGGTTTTGTCGTACCAAGAGTTCAAAACTGCTTGCTTGAGTTCAGTGCAAAAGCGCACCCATAACAGTCATTCGTTTCGCATTTACATGTTCAGTAACAATGTTGACCTGTAACAGAAATTATAGAAAACCATTCCGATTTTATGTATGCGCGAATAGCAGCAACAGATTTGTTTGAAGTCGATCTTGACAATTCATGAAATTACTTATGATACTGTTATCTAAGGGCACCTGTGCCCCGTTCCCCCCCCTTTCAAGGGCCAGGGGGCAATGCCCCCGTAATGCACCCCCGTTCCGGCGTTCCTGATTGCGATTTCAAACAAATCATAGATTTTCCTGTGATTTTTGCAACATTCTTTGTTTACCGACGTTTCGCACATTTTTGTAGGTAGGCTTGCTTTGTGCAACAGTTTTTACCCACCTAACCATCCAATTGACTTACAACAGAATGATAATCATTAGGTGAAGTACGCTGATAAGCACTCAATAGTGCAACAGTCAAAGGTGAGATAACGATCATCAACGTAACTTAAATGAAAAAGCTTTGTTTAATAGGTGTATGATACAGTGAATTGTAAAGCAAAGTCAAACCGAGGGGCACATAATGAACTTAAAAAGTCATGAAAAACAAGTATTTGTGGAAAATTTTGTCCGTGCCGCGTGAGTGCCGCATGCACGATCATTCAAATTTCGAAAAATTATGTTTAAATATATCGAGTTGTTAAAGGGGAGATTGACATGCCGACTTAAACTCGTAGTTGCAGTTATGTCAGACTCCTCGTCAGTGGTTTTACTCGTTCAAATTTTATAGTTTGTTGATCGCTATTGATGCGTTTGTGTGTGAACGGTTACTGCGCTCGATAACATATCTAAGGCGGAGAAGCAAGTCGTCATGAAGGAACAGTAGAAATCTTACAATACCTTGACGAAAAATCTACAATTAAGGGAACCTTCACATATTACGTCATCAGGATTTCAATTATTTTTTCCCTTCCCCTCCATCCGTCACCATTGTCGCTTCTCAGTGCTACAGAGTTTATTTTATAGTAACAAACACTTTTTACACAAGAAAACTTCTTCTATTGTGCTTCGTTGATATGGCGTTGTGACAAAAGATTTTTAAACATTGTTGCACTGTCTCGTTTGTATGCGCAAAATTATTTGTTGTATAAAACAATTATGGCTTCAATCAGGATTAAAACGAAGGAGCTCGGGAATGGTCAAATTTAAACAGTGCTGTGCTAAGGCCCCTTACCATTTCACTTTTTACTGATTCAGTTGTGTTTGAAGTTTACACGTATATGGCGGCAACGTAAGATGATATCCACATAAGGCATTTTTCCGTAATAGGTCTTCCATAAAAATTATTTGAATTGCATACAACGCAGGCAGGCAAATGTGATTCGACAGTAATGTTACAACCAGTCTTGACAATTCGCAGTCACTGTTAATTATGATATGAGCTTTATGTCTGAGTTAAACGTATAGGCTAAATGAAAACGACAAACACAGTTTTTAGGTAAGGAAAGAATTATTTTTAGTTTAACGCTGCTGTTCTGTCCTGCTCATTGCCACTTTACAAATGTGACGTTTATAAAGCGATAGTTTTCAAAGATTTACGGGATTTCTTTGACCTTTTGAAACTTTCTCAGATCATATTAACCACCAGAGAAGAGGAAGATTGGTTTAAAAGTTGGAAGAATCAATTACAAATCTTCAATACGAATTTTCACTTACGAATGATGTGGTCATTATCACCAATGGGCTGGGCATTTTACAGATTTTTTGAAAACTGCCGTAAGTCTAAACGTTTTTGATGTGAAGTATGTGAACTCAAGAGTATTTTATTGGCATTTTTTTATTTTGAAATCAGAAGTTTTGTTTTGATGTACAGCAAACAAAAGGAAATCCCATGCACGTCAATACGAAAACAATCAAAGGAGTGTAAAGTTACACTGAGCCCACCAAATACCCTTTGGCAGCTTCGCTACTCAAACCAAATTCGTTGCACTTTACGGCCATTACGATTTCACAAAACTTTTTGTATTGAAGAAAATGTAGAACGGAACGCGAGAGTGTCATAAAGGCACACACTTCCCCCACAGTTCGTAATCACCACTTCGCACACTTTGCGTAAATGGTCATCATCTCTCATTGATTTCGACGCATGTAGACCACATCAGTGGCTTCATTCATTATGATAGTCTTCCGTTTTTGTAGACCGCAAAGCCACAGTAGTAGCTCGGAATTTTTCCAGTCATCACTTGCCGCGCGATAAAGTTAGAGAGCTGTTCGAACCCTCTAAAGAAGCAGCAATACTCGTAGCTTTGATTTTTTTAATCCAGAAGTTTTTGGTATCAACTTTTTTTGGTGTGAAGTCAAGAACGTGAAAGGCCGTTAGTGGTTGCCATGTTATGGCCAATCAAGGGCTCTAAAGACAGATGCCTTCACGTAGCCCTCACTGTTGCGGCATTTCTCGAAATGCTTACTAAATCTGTCAACATGAAAGCAACCGCTGCTACCCGTACTGGATGTGTTCGGCATGGGGTGGGTCATCAAGCTGCCGAAGACCCACGACCCAACATACTCCAGCTGAACACTGAGGGACTTACTGCAGACAAGATCTCTGTTATTGAACCGCTAGCCTATAAGAACAAGGCTTTCATCATCGACCTGCAGGGGACCCACTGCACAACTGCAGAGAAGCTAGTGATTCCCAACTTCTCACTAGCTGGGTCAATCCTGAGCAAAAATCACGGCCTTGCCACGTTTGTCCACGAGCGGTTGGAATGGTTAGGCCTACTGGTCAATCAGTTTCCAGAACAATCAGAGACTGAGTGGTTGTGCGTAGACGTCGCAGGATACAAGATCGTCAACGTCTACAAACCTCCACGCTCGCGACTCACTCCAACGAC